>OVXI01000471.1_pt1 | contig 9378 bp, 10 predicted proteins | sample 1732031 | NCBI WGS metagenome assembly OVXI01 (sample SAMEA4545821, study PRJEB24839) | metagenome | biome: chicken; feature: ceca content | place: Italy | collected 2013-05 | reverse complement strand
AGAATAGTGAAGAGTGAATAGTGAATAAGTTCGGCGGCAAGCCGCCGATACCGGGCGGGTCAGGGAAGTAACGAGTACAGACCAGCTTGGTGCGAAATCGGCTGCGGGCACTGCCCGCCGTGCGAAATTGACACCGGGGGCACCCCGGCGCTTAGCGGTCGGCCAGGGGGATGTAGGGCTTTTTGGGTTTTACGTTGATGTAGGCGGGGCGGATGATCTTGCCGTTGTTCTGCAGCTCCTCAATCCGGTGGGCGCTCCAGCCTGCCACACGGGACACGGCGAAGATGGGGGTGAACAGCTCCTCCGGGAGCTTCAGCATCCTGTATACCATGCCGGAATAGAAGTCCACGTTGGGGCTGACGCCCTTGTAAATCTTCCGCTTCTCCGCAATGATCTCCGTTGCCAGCCGTGCCACCGTCTCGTACATGGCAAAGTCCTCCTGGCAGCCCTTCTCCGCAGACAGATCCCGGGCGCAGGACTTGAGGATGTCCGCTCTGGGGTCGGAGATGGAGTACACCGCATGACCCATGCCGTAAATCAGACCGGAGCGGTCAAAGGCCTCCTTGTCCAGCACCTTGACAAGATAGTCCCGGATGGAGCCTTCGTCGTGGATGTTGGCGTGCTTCCGCAGGTCGTCCAGCATCTGCACCACCTTGATATTGGCGCCGCCGTGGCGGGGGCCCTTCAAGGAGCCCAGGGCTGCGGCGATGGCGGAGTAGGTATCCGTCCCGGAGGAGGACACCACATGGGTAGTAAAGCTGGAGTTGTTGCCGCCGCCGTGCTCCGCATGGAGAACCAACGCCAGATCCAGCACCTTGGCCTCCAGATGGGTAAACTTGCCGTTCTTCCGGAGCATCCGCAGGATGTTCTCCGCCGTGGACAGCTCCGGAGCCGGGTTGCGTATATACAGCGTCCGGTTCAGATGGTAGTGGTTGTAGGCCTGGTAGCCGTACACCGCCAGCAACGGGAACATGGAGATGAGCTGCAGGCACTGGCGCAGCACATTCTCCTGGGAGATGTCGTCCGGGTTGTCGTCATAGGAGTAAAGCGCCAGCACGCTCCGGGACAGGGAGTTCATGCCGTCCCGGCTGGGGGCTTTGAGAATCATGTCCCGGACAAAGGAGGGGGGCAGAGTCCTGTAATCGTTGATGGTGTTGCGGAACATCTCCAGCTCCCCGTCGTTGGGCAGCCGGGAGAAGAGCAGCAGATACACCGTCTCCTCAAAGCCGAATCGGTCATCCTTCAAAAACCCGGACACCAGCTCCCGGACATTCACCCCCCGGTAGTACAGCTGGCCCTCGCAGGGGTGGGCATTGCCCTGCTCGTCCTTCACCTTGGACACGATTTCGGAAATCTCCGTCAGGCCGGTGACCACGCCGTTGCCGTTCTCGTCCCGCAGACCCCGCTTGACGGAATATTTCTGGTACATCTCCGGCACAATCTTGTTGTTCTGCCGGGAAATGCTGGAAAGATTCTGGATGTAAGGTGTGATTTGGGAATACTTGTTTTCCATTGTGGACCTCCTTGCTTCCTGTTCAGCCCCTGGGGAAAGCTCCAGAGCGGAATCCGCCCCGCAGCCCTCCGTCAGGTTGCGAAAGATTGTGTGGGTAATGGTGCGGTACTGGTGCAGCGCCTCCGGGGACAGCCCCCGGAACATGGTCTGGGCCAGTCTCTGCCGGGCACAGCGGATATCCTCCAGAACCGGAACCGCCTTGGCCGTGACCCGGTAATGAATGCTTCGCCGGTCCTCCGGGTCGGGCTGGGCCTGCAGATATTCCTTCCGCCAAAGCCCGTCCACCGCCTGGGAAATATGTCCCTTGTTCAGGTGCAGATATTGATATATCCCCGTGGGGGTGTCCCCCTGGGGGCAGGTGGAAAGATAGTACAGCACATCAATTTCCACCATTTTCAGTCCGTAATTCTCCCGGATTTCCGAAAATCCGGCCTCTGCCAGCTTTCGCAGTATCACACTGCGCAATCCCATGTCCAATGCGCTTCCCACAATGCACCCCCTCAAGAAAGTTTAATTTTAAATCATTTTACCACACAGAATCTGTCCTTGTCAAGTTACTCCTTTCCACGCCCCAAAAAACGGAAGCCTTTCGTCACGCCTCCATTTATTAAAATAAAATATTTTACGTTTGTCATTAAATAATAGTTGACAAACATATTTATTCTGGTATAATAAAAGCAACCTCAAAACAAAAAAGGAGATGCCTTATGAACAAGATGACTCGCTCCGCAACCATTATCCGCCGGATTCTTACGGTGCTGCTTTGGGCAGCGGCAATCCTCGTAGGAATCGCCATTGTTGCCACCCTGCTGATTCTGTTCTTTGCTCCGGATCACATGATGCAGGATATGCAAGTCTCCCTTACCCTCGGCAATTATGAGCTTTTGTTGACGGATAAATATGTTCCCCAACAGCTGCAAAGCCTGATGGGGATTACTCTGGCCAACCTTGTACTTTTCGGAACCGGAGGCTGCTGGATACTTCAGATTCTGCGAAAGATGTTTGTTCCCATTTCCCAGGGTTGTCCTTTCCAGTCCACCGTCAGCAAATCCCTTCACAAGCTTGCTTATGTCACTCTGCTTTTCGGATTCCTGAATCTCATTTTGCAGGGAATCACCAACACCATCTGGTATCACACCTTTGACATTCCCTCTCTGTTTGCCTCCCAGCGGGTGGCATCCTGCTCTTTGTCCATTGTGGGAGATTTTGGATTTGTTGCCGTATTTTTCCTGCTGCTGCTTGTGAGCAGTATCTTCAAATACGGAGAAAGTCTGCAGCAGCTGTCAGATGAGACCCTGTGAAATCAGGAGGATGAGAAATATGGCCATTATTCTTAGATTGGACCGGGTTATGGCGGATCGGAAAATGTCCCTGAACACCCTGTCAGAAAAAGTGGGAATCGCTAATGTGAACCTGTCCAAAATCAAAACCGGTAAGGTCAGTGCCATCCGCTTCTCCACCCTGGAGGCAATCTGTCAGGCCCTGGATTGCCAGCCCGGCGACATTTTGGAGTACCAGCCCGACTCCCCTGTAAAGCCCTAAGCCAAACACTTGAAAAAAGCATCGGCAAGCCTTCAAAAGCCTGCCGATGCTTTTTTATCTGCGGAAAACCAGGTTTCCGTTGTCCATGGAATCGATGAGGGCCAGAGCCTCCACCCGCAGGCCCTGGGACCGGAGCAGGTCGCCGCCCTTCTGGAAGCCCTTTTCGATGGCCGCCACCGCGCCCACCGTCTGGGAACCGGCCTGGTTCACCAGCTCCATAAGACCCATGAGGGCCCTGCCGTTGGCCAGGAAATCATCCACTAAGAGCACCCGCTCCCCTGCCGGGAGGTACTGCTTTTCCACCACCACGGTGTAGTCGGTGTTGTGGGTGTAGGAGTGAACCACCGTCTGGTAGAGGCCGCCGGAGAGGTTGCTGGTGCGGTTCTTCTTGGCAAATACCATGGGGACGCCCAGAGCCACCGAGGCCGCCATGGCCAGGGGGATGCCGGAGGTTTCGATGGTGAGAATCCGGTCAATCTTCTCCTGGGCAAAAAGCCGGGCGATCTCCTCCCCCAGCTCCATCATAAACTTTCCGTCAATCTGGTGGTTCAGGAAGGAGCCTACCTTGAGAATGTTCCCCGGCAGCCAGACGCCTTCCTTAACGATCTTCTCTTCCAATGCTTTCATAACCAGCGCCCCCCAAATATAAATAAAAAGCAGGCTGAACCTGCTGTCAGACCTGCCGAAAAAACGCCAATCGTCCCACCTCAGGCGGCGGGGCAGAAACGCCCGGGCCATGAATCCGGGGCTATATCGGCAGGAAATTTGTAGAAAAATCGTACCACAAACCCCGGGAAAAGTCAATCTTTCCCCGGGGTTTTTCCCACATTTTACAGAATAACCCAAAACCTCTCCCCTTTCGGACTTTTTCCATGGCAGTTATGCCCAAGGGAGGATTTTCTCCCATAGACGAGTGTCCGTTTCCCCGAAACCCCGGTTTGCTCCTTGATTCTCCGGAAAAACATGATAAACTTTTCTATATGAAAACCACAAAAACATCTCTTCTTTTTATCAGAAACGGAGGCTTCTATGCTGGATTTTCGTCTGGAATCCTTCCTCAGCGTCTGCGATACCATGAACTACCGGAAAAGCGCCCAGATGCTTCACATCACCCAGCCTGCCATCACCCAGCACATCCACTACCTGGAGGCGAAGTTTGGCTGCAAGCTGTTTGTATACGAGAACCGCCTGCTGAAAAAGACCCACCAGGCCCGGATTCTGGAGCAGTACGCCCGGACCATGCTGGCCCAGGAGGAGCGGCTGCTGCGGCAGCTGGGGGACAGCCGGATTCAGTCCCTGAGCATCGGCGCCACCAAGACCATCGGGGAGCGGGTCATCGGGGAGTATGTGGGGCGGTTCCTCCGCCACCCGGAGCACGAGCTGTCCCTGACGGTGGACAGCACCCAGAACCTGCTGGAGCTGATTGACCGGAGTGCCCTGGACTTTGCCCTGATTGAAGGCTCCTTTCCCAAGGAAAAGTACGGCCACCGTCTGTTCAGCCGGGAGCGGTTTGTGGGCATCTGCGCCCCGGAGCACCCCTTCGCCGGCCGGGAGGCGGCGCTGCCGGAGCTGCTGAATGAGACCCTCATCTGCCGGGAGCAAGGCTCCGGCACCCGGGCAATCTTGGAAAACCTCCTGACGGAATACAACGAGTCCATCTCCCACTTCCGGCGGCACGTGACCATCAGCAATTTCTCCGTGATTCTGGAGCTGGTGCAGAAGAACCTGGGGGTTTCCTTTGTATTCGAGATTCTCGCCCGCAGCAGCGGCCTTGCCGCCTTCTCCCTGGAAGGCACCAACATCCAGCGGGAGTTTAACTTCATCTACCAGAAAAATTCCGGAAACGAGGAAAAAATCGACTATTTTATGAAATAAAGGGCCGCCCATCCTCCCGGTAACGATACCGGGCGCAAAAAAGGCTCCCTTGCCAAAGGGAGCTGGCAAAAATCTTTGATTTTTGACTGAGGGATTCACAGTTGGTACTTTCAGAAAGTACAGACCTATGTGGAAAGGGGAAGGGCTGTTTTAGTGAATAGTGAAGAGGGAATAGGGAAGAAGTCCCCAGGCTTTGCCTGGGGAATCCCCCCGCCTCGGCAAGCCGAGGCACCCCCCTTTGGCAAGGGGGGCTTTGGTGCGGTACTTCGACTACTACCGCAGTAATGATACCGGGCGGGTCAGGGAAGTGACGAATCGCCGAAAGCTACCGTGCGGAATTGTCCGCGGGCACTGCCCGCAGTTTCTTGTTCCAGGAGCAGCGGGCGTAGAAGAACACCGACAGGAGCATGCCGATGAGCCAGCCGATGGGCCAGGAGAGCCAGATGCCCAGGCTGCTTTGCAGCTGGGCGGAGAGCACCATGGACAGCCCCACCCGGAGGAACAAGTCCGCAAAGGTGGAGATGACGAACTGGCGCATCAGGCCTGCACCCCGCAAAACGCCGTCGCAGCAGATTTTGGTGGCCGCCAGGAAGTACACCGGGGACACCACCTGCAGAAACTGCACGCCCACGTTCAACGCCTCTCCCTGGGGGTCCTCCATAAAGAGGGTGACGAAGGGCCGTCCCACGAAGAAGTACAGCACCACAAAGGGGACACACACCAGCCACACCATTTTTAAGGCCGCCCGGAAGCCGGACTTCACCCGGTCATAGGCACCGGCGCCGATGTTCTGGGCGGTGAAGTTGGAAATGCCGTTGCCCAGGGTGTTGAGGGAGGAGATTACCAGGTTGTTCAGCTTGATGGAGGCGCTGTAGCCTGCCATCACCGCCGGGCCGAAACCGTTGATGACCCCCTGAATCACAATGTTGCCCACAGAGATAAAGCCCTGCTGCAAAATGCTGGGCACCGCAATGAGGCTGATCCGCTTCAGGAGCACCCCGGAAAACGCCCGGGACTTCTGCCCCTTCCCCATGGGGTGAATCCGCCGGAGCATCACCACCATGGCCAATGCACAGGCAACCCCCTGGCACAAAAAGGTTGCCCAGGCCACGCCTGCCACCCCCATCCGGAAGGTGGTGACGAACAGCACATCCATCGCCACATTGGCTGTGGAGGACACCGCCAGGAACAGGAAAGGGGTCTTGGAATCTCCCAGGGCGGAGAATACGCCGGTGGCGATATTATAGTAGAATACAAAGGGCAGTCCCAGGACATAAATATCCAGGTACAGCTGGGAGTCGGCCATGAGAAGCTCCGGGGTGTTGATAAGCCCCAGCAGGGGCCGGCTGAACAAAAATCCCACCGCCATGAGCAGGGCACACAGGCAGCCGCCGGCAATCAGGGTGGTGTAGACAGCGGTTTTCAGCTCCCCCTCCTTCCTGGCGCCGTAGAGCTGCGCCGCCACCACGGAGCAGCCCATGTTGGTGCCGAAGGCGAAGGCCAGGAAAATCAGGGTGATCTCGTAGCTGTTGCCCACGGAAGCCAGGGCGTTCTCCCCGATGAATTTTCCCGCCACCAGGCTGTCGGCGATGTTATACATCTGCTGGAACACAATGCTGCCGAAAAGGGGCAGACAGAACTTCCACAGCACCGCCGCCGGTTTGCCTTGGGTCAGGTCTTTGTTCATTGCCATATTTTTGACTCCTTTCCCCAAAAAAACGGCCGGGATTCCCCCAGCCGTCCCATACATCTTTCCCTAAAAATACCATTTTTCCCATCCGGTGTCAAGGTTTTTCCCCATTTTCCGGAAAAACCTGCAATTTCACAAAAGACTGCCCCGCTTGGGGCTGTCCCTTGTTCACATTTTCGCCAAAGGAGGCACTCCCATGAAAAAACTGTTTGCTCTCACCGCTCTGCTGCTCACCCTCGCCCTGCTCTCGGGCTGTATTCCCCTGCCCACGCCCCCGGAAACCACCCAGGCGGAGACCAGGGAAACAGAATCCACAACCCAAGCCCCCACCGAGACCACGGAAGCTCCCACAGAGCCTGACCCCCTGGTTTTGCAGCTGGAATCCATGACTTTGGAAGAAAAAGTAGGGCAGCTGTTCATGGTGACCCCGGGCACTTTGGGCCTTCCCCAGATCAAAGCCCCCATGGAGGCACTGTCCCAGGAGCAGCTGACCCAGATGGAAAATGCCATCCGGGAGATTTTTGCAAAATACCCGGTGGGGGGAATCGTCCAGTTCGCCGCCGACCTTTACAGCCCGGAGCAGATTACCGCCTACAATGCTCTTTTGCAAAGGGCGGCAGAAATCCCTCTGTTTCTGGGGATTGACGAGGAGGGGGGCACCGTTGCCCGTCTTGCCAACCACTCCGCTTTTGACCTGCCCCAGTACAAAAGTGCCGGGGCAGTGGGGGCTTCGGGAAATCCGGAGGACGCCCTAAAAATGGGGCAAACCATCGGTGCCTACCTTGGGGAATACGGCTTTAATATGGACTTTGCCCCGGTGGCGGACGTGAATACCAACCCCAACAATCCGGTCATCGGCAACCGCTCCTTCTCCTCCGATTGCAACGTTGCAGGCCAGATGGCAAAGGCCATGGCCGAGGGTCTGGAGGAACAGGGCATTGTGCCGGTGTTCAAGCACTTCCCCGGTCACGGGGACACGGCCCAGGACAGCCACGAGGAGGTGGCCTATTCCCACAAGACCCTGGAGGAGCTGCAAGCCTGTGAGTTCATCCCCTTCTCCGGCCTGACGGAAAACCAGTGCGTCATGGTGGGCCACATCGCCCTGCCGGAGGTTACCGGGGACATGACCCCCGCTACCTTATCTTCTGAGATTGTCACCGGACTTTTGCGGGAGGAGTTGGGCTTCCGTGGGCTGATTCTCACCGACTCCATGGTGATGGAGGCCATCACCGACAACTATTCCAGCGCCGAAGCCTCCCTTCTGGCCCTGGAAGCCGGGTGCCAGATCATCCTCCAGCCGGCGGATTTTCCCTCTGCTTTTGATGGCGTCCAGAAGGCGGTGGAGGCCGGCACTTTCCCGGAGGAACAGCTAAATGCAGTGGTGCTGCAAATTCTTCGGTTCAAGCAGGAGACTTGCGGGAATCTTTCTTGATTTTTCCCAAAAAAATTTCAAAATCCTCTTGACTTTCCAAATCCCCGATGCTAAAATAGACAAGCCGCATTGAAGAGGCTTAAGTTGGTGCGCCCAAAGCACCCGCCTTCAGAGCGAGACTACACAAATAAAGTAGGTGAAAAACATGAAAGCAGTTATCGTAACCGGCGGTAAGCAGTACACCGTTTCCGAGGGTGATGTGCTCTACATCGAGAAGCTGGAGGCCGAGGCCGAGTCCACCGTGAAGTTCGACCAGGTTCTGGCTGTGCTGGACGGAGAGAACTCCAAGATCGGCGCTCCCGTGGTGGACGGCGCTTCCGTTGAGGCCAAGGTCGTGAAGAACGGCAAGGGCAAGAAGATTGTGGTCTTCAAGTACAAGGCCAAGAAGAACGAGAAGAAGAAGATGGGCCATCGCCAGCCCTACACCAAGGTGGAGATCACCAAGATCGCTCTGTAATTATGACAAGATGCGAATTTTTTATGGAAGATGACCGGATTACCGGCTTCTCCATTTCCGGACACAGCGGCTATGCCGAGGAAGGCTCAGACATTGTCTGCGCCGCCATCTCCGCTGTAACAGCCATGGTAGAGGCTACCGTCAACGAGGTTTGCGGTGCCAAGGCCAAGGTTCGGGTCAAGGAGGCGGACGCCCGCATCACATTGACCCTCCCCACAGTCTGCGACGAGGAAGAGTCCGTTCAGGCAATCTTAGCCGGAATGATGCTTTACCTTTGCAATCTGCGGGACGAGTATCCTGAAAATTTGGAAGTTTTGGAGGTGTAACACCATGCTGAAGATTGGTATTCAGTTTTTCGCTCACCACAAGGGCGGCGGTTCTACCAAGAACGGTCGTGATTCCGAGGCTAAGCGCCTGGGCGTGAAGCGTGCCGACGGTCAGAAGGTTCTGGCCGGCAACATCCTGGTTCGCCAGAGAGGCACCCACATCCACCCCGGTGTGAATGTGGGCATTGGCAGTGACGACACCCTGTTCGCTCTGATCGACGGCACCGTCCGTTTCGAGCGCAAGGGCAAGGATCGCCGTCAGTGCTCCGTGTACGCTGCCGAGCAGTAATCACGAATCCCTATGGTTCCCATGGGCTGCTGCAAAATATGCAGCAGCCCTATTTTTATCGTCATTCCCCATAGGCATCAAATAGAAACCGAAGGCTCGGAAAATACCTCCCGACCGGAGGGAGCTACGGGCTTTTCCCTTTCCACATTGATTTGTACTTTAAGGAAGTACCTGCTGTAATCCCTCAGTCAAAAATCAGAGATTTTTGCCAGCTCCCTTTGGCAAGGGAGCCTTTGGGGTGCACAGACCAAAGC
>OVXI01000466.1_pt1 | contig 9443 bp, 9 predicted proteins | sample 1732031 | NCBI WGS metagenome assembly OVXI01 (sample SAMEA4545821, study PRJEB24839) | metagenome | biome: chicken; feature: ceca content | place: Italy | collected 2013-05 | reverse complement strand
GGCCGTATTTCGTAATAGATTATTTCCACCAGCACGTAAAAAAGTATTTGTTAAGCCTGTTTCTGCATTTTGAATTAATTCATTTACCTTTTCAATATGTCCAAGGCTCAGTTCTTCTTTAATATAAGTACTGCTGATTTCCCTTATTCCATCTGTTTCTTTTTCCATAACTGTAATTTCATATCCATATTTTGGAGCTAATTGTCTTAGTAAATTGGTATTCCCAGAACGCTGATATCCAAAACCAAAATCCTCTCCAGCTGCTAAATACTTCATATGAAGCTGTTCGATTAATATTTCCTTTACAAAATATTCTGGCAACATATGACTAACTGTTTCGGTAAATGGATATTCAATCAAATAATCAATATTCATCTGCTCTAAGACCTCACGCCGCTCTTCATTCACCAGAAGTGTCCGCTGTGGCTTTCCAGTTAACAATGCCATCGGAGGTCTTGCAAACGTAAAAACAACCGTTTGATATCCCTCTGCTTTTTTTCTTTTTATATCATCTAATAATTTTTGGTGTCCTCTATGCAGTCCATCAAACTTACCAAGTGTAACCGCAGTATCTCCAGTAATTTGAATATTCAACGTATTCCAAAAGTGAATCATATGCCGCTCCTCAAAAACATTTTTATCGGTTTAAAATCATTTTTTTCTTTATCCCACCCATATAATGCTTGAAATTGTCCATTACTATCCAATACACGCACCATTTCTAATGGTTGTGCGCCCTCTTGCAAATCTCTTATTTCCAAACGATTTCCATTTATTAAAAGGCGATTTGCCTCTGGTTTTACAATAATGGCTGGATATTGCAGAAATACATCTTCTATAGGGATAATATATGATTTTAATGTCCCCTCTGCCTGTTTTTCCTCAATTTGAGAAAGTGTAAATGCCTGCTCCAAAGAAAACATTCCAACTTTTGTACGAAGTAAACTCGTCATACATGCACCACAGCCAAGCTTCTTCCCAATATCATGGCAAAGAGTACGAATGTAAGTTCCTTTTGAACATGCTACGGATAAATTCAAGTTAGGAATTTCTATCTCATTAATATGAATGGAATGAATTTGAACCGTACATGGCTTACGCTCAATTTCTTTTCCCTGACGAGCCAATTCATATAACTTTTTTCCATTTACTTTTTTTGCCGAATACATAGGAGGAATCTGATCATATGTTCCAACAAAAAAATTCACAGCTTCTCGGATTTGTTGTTCGGTAACGGAAACATTTTCTTCTCTTAACACTTGTCCAAAAATGTCTTGTGTATCCGTTTCCATCCCAAACCGAATACCTGCCCGATATTCCTTACTCCTGTCTGCCAACATATCACATAATTTTGTTGCAGCACCAAGGCATACAGGAAGTACGCCCTCTGCCTGAGGATCTAAAGTTCCCGTATGTCCGATTTTGCGCTGATGTAATATACCACGCAGTTTTGCTACAACATCATGTGAGGTATATCCTTTTTCTTTATAAACAATCAGAATACCATCCATTTATCATCCTTGCTCCTTCAATTGAGCCTCTACTAAACGTGAAATATTATTAATCATATCTCTGGCACTTCCGTTTAATGTACAGCCTGCCGCACGTGCATGACCGCCTCCTCCATAGTATGCTGCAACTTTCCCAACGTCTACTATGGATTTGGAACGCAAACTTACTTTAAACTCCTCTGCATTTGTCTGATAAAGGAAAATCGCACATTCTACTCCAGACGTATCTCTCAAATGTGCTACAATTCCTTCTAAATCCAGAGCATTTACACCAAATCGTTTCATATCTGCCTCTCGTATAATGGAAAAAATACATTTATTATCCATAAACAACACACTGTTGGAAAGAGCAAAACCTAAAATACGCTTTTGCTTATATGTTTTTTCCACGAACGTATTAGAAATAATGGAGGACGCATCAATTTTCTTTTCCAGCAAATCTGCTGCAATGCGAAGCGTATTTGGTGAAACATTACTGTACTGGAACACTCCCGTATCATGTACAATACCAGTATATAAACATTCTGCGGTTGCTTTGCTAATTTTATCGTTTTCCATTAAACTGGTCAATACTTCTGCAGTGGAACTAATTTCAGGGCAAATCAGATTCTCATCTCCATACCCCTTATTTGTTGCATGATGGTCAATACAGATCTTTTTTGCTGCCGTTTTAAAACATTGTTTTCCTGCACCAATTCGATTTTCATCTCCACTATCCAATGCAAAACACAGATCATATTGCTTGTTTTCTGCGAATTCTGTCTGGACTTTTTCAGAACCAGACATAAACTTCAACGGTTCTGAAAAAGGTTCTAAATATACATCTACTTCTAATTTAAAATTCTCAATCAAATAGTTATAAAGCCCCAGACAGGAACCAACACAGTCCCCATCTGGATTTACATGACCAACAATTGCAGCAGACGTTACATTTTCCAACCATTTATTCAGATTCATTCTCATCCTCCAAATCTTTCACTACCTCATCAATTAATCTTGTCATGTGAACTCCATATTCAATGGATTGATCCAATATGAAAAAAATTTCTGGAGTATTACGAAGATTTACGGAATGTGCTAATTGACGGCGAATATATGGCGCCGCATTTTTTAAGCCTTCCAATGTCTCTTTCTGTGCCTCTTCTTCTCCTAATACGCTAATATAAGCTTTACAGGACTTCAAATCTGGAGCAACTTCCACCGATACAACGGATGTCATTGGATGAATCCGTGGATCTTTGATTTCATTATGGATAATATTACTTAATTCTTTCTGCACTTCTCCGTTAATTCTAGTATTCTTTATGCTATTTTTTCTCATTTTACGTTATTCCTCACTTAATATAGACTGACCACTCCCACAGGCAAGCCTGTGGGGTTCTTACTACCAAGTTTAGCCTGTAATATGGGTTTTCGCCACGAATTTATAACTCGAAATGCATATTACACACTTCAACTGTTATCTTGGAACTTCTACCATGGTATATGCTTCCACAGTATCTTCTTCCTTAATATCATTAAACTTTTCAAGTACAAGACCACATTCATAGCCTTCTTTTACTTCTTTTACATCATCTTTAAAACGCTTCAAAGATGCCAAATTTCCTTCATAGATTTTTTCTCCATCACGGAATAAACGTACACTACAGTTTCTTTGGAACACACCATCCAAAATATAGGCACCTGCAATTGTACCAACTCCAGATGCTTTAAATGTCTGGCGAACTACTGCATGACCAATCACTTTTTCTTCAAAAATTGGATCTAACATACCTTTCATTGCTGATTCTACATCTTCAATTGCCTGATAGATTACTCGATACAAACGCATATCTACCTTTTCTCTCTCTGCAATCGTCTTTGCCATAACATCTGGACGTACATTAAATCCAATTACAATTGCATTGGATGCTGCTGCCAATGTAACATCTGACTCATTGATCGCACCAACACCACCATGGATAACCTTAACTGCAACTTCTTCGTTGGAAAGTTTCTCCAATGACTGTTTTACTGCTTCTACCGATCCCTGTACATCGGCTTTTACTACTAAGTTTAATTCTTTGATACTTCCTGCCTGAATTTGAGAGAATAATCCATCCAGTGTCAACTTTGACTTTGTATCTTCTAACATACGTTCTCTTCCTTCTTTTATGAAGGTTTCTGCAAAGCTTCTTGCTTCTTTTTCATTTTCCTTTGCCATAAGTACTTCTCCAGCGTTTGGTACATCATTCAATCCCAAAATTTCCACTGGTGTAGATGGACCTGCTTCTTTTACACGGCGTCCTTTATCGTCAATCATTGCACGAACTCTGCCGTGACAAGAACCTGCTGCAACTGCATCTCCAACATGAAGAGTACCTTTTTGTACAAGTACCGTTGCAACTGGACCTCTTCCCTTATCCAACTGTGCTTCAATGACTAATCCTCTTGCTTTACGGTTTGGATTGGCTTTTAACTCTTTTACCTCAGAAACAAGCAAAATCATTTCCAGCAATGTATCCAATCCCTCTCTTGTATGAGCAGATACTGGCACAAAAATCGTATCGCCGCCCCAATCTTCTGGAATTAAATTGTACTCTGCCATTTCTTGTTTTACACGCTCTACATTCGCACTTGGCTTATCAATCTTGTTAATTGCAACAATAATATCTACACCTGCTGCCTTTGCATGGTTAATTGCTTCCACTGTCTGTGGCATAACACCGTCATCTGCGGCTACTACTAAAATTGCAATATCCGTAGATTTTGCACCACGCATACGCATTGCTGTAAACGCTTCGTGACCTGGCGTATCCAGGAATGTAATATCTTGCCCATTGCATTTTACTGTATAGGCACCGATATGCTGTGTAATACCGCCTGCCTCTTTCTCTGTTACATTCGTGGAACGAATTGCATCCAAAAGAGAAGTCTTTCCATGATCGACATGCCCCATAACACAGACAACTGGTGGTCTTGGAACCATATCTTCTTCGTTTTCTTCCTCTTCTTTTAACAATTCTTCAATAACGTCTACTTTTACTTCTTTTTCACAAATATAATTAAATTCTAATGCAATTTCTTCTGCGGTATCAAAATCAATATCTGAATTAATTGTCACCATTTTTCCCTGTAAGAATAATTTCTTTACAAGTGCAGATGGCTGTTGTTTCATTTTTTCTGCCAATTCCTGAATGGTCATTGTCTCTGGAATTGTGATTGTTTTAATCGTATCTTCTTCTTCTTTCTTCACAGGAGGAGCTGCTTTTTTCATTGCAGGATTGAACTTACTAATATTCTTTGTATTTTCCTGCTTTCTTCCAGATTTTTCTTCATACTGGCGGCTCTTTTCTCTCAACTCTCTCTCTTTCTTATTGAGAGGTTTTCCTCCTCTTGTTTCATTTTTCGTCAAAGTAGGGGTTAAGTCTGCAAACTTTGTATCACGTCTCTGATTATTCTCTCTTCTTTGGCTGTTTGGCATTGTTCTTTGACCATCTCGGCTTTGTGTATTTCTATTCTCTCGATTTTGTGTGTTCCTCTGCCCATCTCGATTGGAATTATTTCTTCCATCTCGGTTCTGAGCATTTCTCTGTCCGTCTCGATTGGAATTACCTCTTCCATCTCGGTTTTGGGTATTTTTCTGTCCATCTCGATTGGAATTATTTCTTCCGTCTCGATTCTGGGTATTTCTCTGTCCATCTCGATTGGAATTGCCTCTTCCGTCTCGATTTTGAGTATTTCTCTGCCCATCTCGGTTTTGATTATTCTTCTGACCCCCGTCACGTTTTTGATTACGATTATCTTCTCTCTTTCCAGTTTCCTTTTTTACTGGCTCTTGCTGTTTTTCCTCTCTCATTTTTGTCTCCTGCTGCTTGTTATCTGCTACTGGCTGGCTTTTCTCCACTTTGACAGCGGTTGATTCTGTACGTTTTGCATCTTCTTCTTTAGAAACTGCTGGTTTTTTCACCGTTTTTTTCTTTTGAGGAAGTGGCTGTGAACTATTTTGTGGACGAAAAACAACAGCCTTTTTCTTTTTTGGTGCCTCCGTACTCATTCCCTTTTTTATCTTTTCTGCTATTTCATTCGGAACATTGCCATTTTCTACTGCAATTCCCTTTTTATTACAATAATCAATAACTTCTTTCTGCGTTCTTCCTACTGTTTTTGCTAATTCTTGAATGTTTATATTTTCCATGAACTTATCACCGACCTTTTCATTTTACTATTGCTTGGTTAACTGTTTCTCAATTGCTTTTGCAAGCCCAGAATCCAGCACAGCCACAGACGCTCTCATTTCTAATCCCATCGCATGCCCAATCTCTGCTTTACTACAAAGAAAATAAATCGGTACTCGATAATAAGCACACATATTTCTGAACTGCTTCTTTGTATTCTCCGATGCATCCCCTGCTACAATCACTAACTGCGCTTTTCCTTCTTTTACAGCTTTTTCTACCGAAAACTCACCACTTACCGATTTCCTTGCCCTAGTTGCTAATCCTAACAAGGATAATACTTTATTCTGTACCAAGCGCATTCAACTCCTTTCGCAATGCATCATATACTTCTTTGGAAATTGCTATTTTCAAAGATCTTTCCAGACCTTTTGTCTTCTGTGCCTTTTCCAGACAGACTACATCTCTGCAAATATATGCCCCTCTACCATTTTTCTTTCCAGTGGCATCTAAAAAAACTTCATCTTCTGCGGTTTTAATAATCCGAAGCATCTCTTTTTTGCTCTTCATCTGTCCGCAGCCGATACACTGTCTTAATGGTATTTTTTTTGCACCCAAATTATCACATCCTAACTTTTGTTATTCCTCTGTTTCTTCTTCAGAAACATCTTCTGCGAATCCATCTGGATTTTCCGCTTCATCTTCTTCGTATTCGTCGTATCCCTCATATTCACTATCATAACCAAGTTCTTCGAATAAACCTAATTCTCTCGCCTGGGACTCGCTCTTAATATCAATCTTATGCCCAGTCAGACGGGCAGCCAAACGAGCATTTTGTCCTTCTTTTCCAATCGCAAGAGAAAGCTGATAATCTGGAACAATTACTTGTGCACTCTTCTCTTCTTCATCAGAAGATACACAAATTACTTTCGCTGGACTTAACGCATTTTCAATTAATAATGCTGGATTATCATTCCAGTTGATAATATCAATTTTTTCTCCTCTTAATTCTTCTACAACGGCATTGACTCTTGCCCCATTCATACCAACACATGCTCCGACTGGATCTACATTTGGATCGTTGGATGCAACTGCCATTTTTGTACGAGAACCTGCCTCACGGCTAATCGCTTTGATTTCTACAATACCTTTTTGGATTTCTTCTACTTCTAATTCAAAGAGACGCTTTACTAAGTCTGGATGTGTACGGGAAACTAAAATTTTAGGACCTTTTGTTGTATCTTTTACTTCCAAAATATAAACCTTGATATGTTCGGTAGGCTTATAAACTTCCCCTTTTACTTGCTCATTCTCATTTAATATTGCATCCACTCTTCCCAGGTTTACGCTAATATTTCTTCCAAAGTAACGCTGAACGACTCCTGTAACGATGTCTTTTTCTTTTTGATAATATTCATTATACAACGACTTTCGCTCTTCTTCTCGAATCTTTTGTAAAATAACATTTTTTGCATTTTGTGTAGCAATTCGTCCAAATTCTTTCGATTTAATATCAATGCGTACCATATCACCCAGTTGATATCTCTTATTCAGTTCTCTTGCTTTTTCTAGACTAATCTCCAACATATTATCGTGTACTTCGTCTACTACCTCTTTCTCTGCATACAATTCAAAATCACAGGTATTTGGATCAATATGCACATGCACATTATCAATTTTTCCAAAATGATTTTTACACGCTTGCAGCAGAGAATTTTCAATTGCCTCTAGTAATGTATCTTTGCTGATAGATTTTTCCTTTTCCAAGAGGTTTAGCGCCTCTAACAGCTCCTTACTCATGTTGTTATCCTCCTAAATCTTATCTTTTCCTATATCATTAATATTTTATTAAAAGTCAAAAGCCAAGCGGATTAATGCTATGTTTTTTCGCTGAATTGTCAGAGGGTTTTCCTCCTCTAATTCTACCGTTACAGTATCTTTATCATATGAAGTTAATATTCCAATATATTCCTTTTGTTTATTAATTGCCTGAAAAAGACGTACCTCTACTTCTTTTCCAATACTTCTCTCAAAGTCTTTTTCTTTTTTTAATGGTCTTCCGAGTCCTGGAGAACTTACCTCTAAAATATAGCTGTCTTCAATAAAGTCATCTTTATCTAATTGCTCGCTTAAGGCACGGCTCACTAACTCGCAGTCATCAATTGTAATTCCTCCTTGCTTATCAATATAAACACGCAAAAACCAGTTTCCCGCTTCTTTTACATATTCTATATCTACAAGTTCAAAATTATTTTCATCTACAATCGGCATCACTAGCTGTTCTGTCCGTTCTTCATATTGTTCCCTTCTCGTCACAATTTCACCACCTTTGTTTTAAATTTTATTTAAAATAAAGAGTGGGTGTGCACCCACTCTTTATTTTAGTAATATCATCATTCTTACTATAACACTTATTGTTTCAAAAAGCAAGCAAATTTAAAAAATTTCTAGTCGCCAATAATATTTTTTATTGCATATGGTTCCGTATTATAATTATACGCACTAATTGTAACTTGATGCAGTGAATTCGCTGATTGTAAAATCTTTCCATCTCCAATATAAATTGCCACATGATTCACCGTGCCCTCTGCATCGGTATAAAACATCAAATCACCTGGTTTTGCGTCTTCCAACGAAACGAGTGTTCCTTCGTTCACTTGAGTATAAGAGGTACGTGGCAACGTGATACCTATATGTGCATAGCAAAGTAATGTAAATCCAGAACAATCAACGCCTGTAGAAAAATCAGTTCCTCCCCAAACATAAGGAACTCCTAAGTATTGCATCCCATACTCAATTAATTCTCTTCTCGGCTCGGAACAATCTTTTACAGAAGTCCATCCATCTGCCTTAGGAAGATAATACCCAACGACTACATCCTTTGCCGATACATATGCATCTTCACTATTAAAGTCTAATAAATACCAATCGTCTACCTGATCTTTAATCAGATATCGTTCATTTTGATTTAACTTGGACCAAACTGGTGAATCTTCCGAAGGCTCTTTATGAACATCCAAGGTTTCTGGAATTACTTGAAGCATTTTACTGCAATTTTCAACTGCGAGTGTCTCTGCTTCTGTTCCTGTTGCAACAAATTCTGCACTAACATATCCTACAATATCTCCTGATTGCACATAATACCAATCTGACAACTTATCGAGTATATTCATTCCACAATATTTTGGCATTTTTCCAATAATCAAGCTATCTTCTGTTGGCATTTCTCGAATATTCAAATAATTCACATTTTCTTTCACAACACCCAATTCATAGTATTGCTCCAGCACCTCTCTTTTTGGATCGGAGTTTGGTTCCTCTTCTTTTTCGGCCGTACTTGGCTGACTTGTACTTGTCTCCGTTTCAAAACTCTTATCAGTAATATTGGCAGCATTGGCTATTTGCGGATGCTTCGATTCTTTTGTTTGGTAAATTCCCATTACACCTATTCCAACTAAAATCATACAAAGAGTTAAAACAGGTACTATTATTTTCCAATTCTTATTCATTTCTACTTCACCATCTTTATCTGTTTTTATAGTTTTTCTGGTTTACCATCTCGTTTCTTTAAAGGAAGTTTGGATAAGTCTACTTTTTTTCTTCCAATTAAAACCGTTTTCTTTTCATCATTATTCAGACAATAAACGGCCTGAATTTCTTCCTCCTGCTCCAATTTCATTGCACGTACACCAACAGAAGCTTTTTTTAATATTGTAACTTCTTGTACTGAAAATTTTAAAATTCTTCTTTGATTTGTAATTAACACAACCAAATC
>OVXI01000465.1_pt1 | contig 9446 bp, 5 predicted proteins | sample 1732031 | NCBI WGS metagenome assembly OVXI01 (sample SAMEA4545821, study PRJEB24839) | metagenome | biome: chicken; feature: ceca content | place: Italy | collected 2013-05 | reverse complement strand
TTACACGATTTGCATTTTCTTCGTATGCTAATTCCATTAAACATATAAGATGATTTTCCATATCATGCTGGTAAATTCTAATATTATTTTCTACTTCTAATAATCGTTCCTCATATTCACTTTTCATTTTTTTTAACTCTTCTTCCAATTGAATCAACTGGCGTATCTTTTCACTTTCTTTCATAAAAATCCAGACCAAACTATCTTTAAATCTATTAATGGTCTTCCCCCTTTTCTTAAATTGATTGATATTTTAAATCAAACTCTAAATAAGCTTTTTCAAATTCTTTTCTTTTTCTTCTTGACACAGGTATCTGTTTAGTTCCGATGTATATTACTCCGTGTTGGTAAGTTTGAATCCAATATAAGTTTACAATATATTGTCGATGAACTCGACAAAAACACCTCGCATCTAAGATGGCTTCCAACTGGTTTAAGGAATAAATCTGTCTAAATTTCTTTCCATCTACAAAGTATTCTGTATAACTGTCATAGGAAATAATATATTGAATTTGTCTTTGTATAATATTACACAAATTTCTATCTTTATAGAGTTTAATTATCTCCAGTCCAATCTCTAAATTCTGATAAGCATCCATCACTTCTCTTACTTCCTCTATTTCAAATGGTTTTGTAATAAACCGAAATGTTTGAAATTTAAAGGCCTCTTTAAAGCGCTCTGTTCTGCCTGTTGCAATGATGATTTTGCAATTTTTATTTATTTTTCGGATCTTATTTCCCACTGTTATCCCATCTAAATTAGGCATTTCAATATCCAGAAAAACTATATCCATTTTTTCTACTTCCTGAAGCAGCTGTTCTCCTGAAGTAAAAGTATCAATGTTACAGATGAGATCTTTCTGTTCCCCCACTTGCTGTACAAGACGAGTTAGTTGTCTAACAGCTAAGATCTCATCATCACAAATTCCTATTTCTAACTGTTTCATATGTCTCCTTACCGTCCTGTATTAAATTATCTCCCCATGAAAGCAACAATAGTTTTTATAATAATAATATTCTTTCATTATACAACACTTTAATTTTAGCATTGTTTTTATAATTTAGCAATGTTTTTTGTAAATTTTCTCCAAAAATAGTTTTTTATAATTACCGTAAAATAGCTAGTTTTTACGCAAAAAACGCAGCAGTATAGAAATTTCTTCCATACTGCTGCGTTTTTTTGCTTTTATATTTAGTTATTATTCTGCTTTTTTGCGTCTTACAGGCATTTTCTTGAATACAATTGCAGTTCTGCTTGGAATATAAACTTGGAAGCCATAACGTCCGTCTGGTAACTGCACCGTCTGGTAAGTCGTGGTCTGAGATACTCGGTCGCATCCGCCAAAGTTTGGATCATCCGTTGTAAGAATTACTTTATATTCTCCTGGCTGGGATACTGGTACGAAATATCCGCTAAAGGAACGATTTGGATGGAAATTCATTACAAATACTTCTTTTCCCTTTTCGTACATCAGTATCTTATCCCCTTGGTGTACCCATAAGTTATGTGCTTCATTTTTTGGAGAAAGCAGATTTTCTGATTTAGACATCTGAATCATTGCTTTATCAAAGTTATTTAACCATTCATATTTCAAATCATGGTTATCTACTAGACTCCACTGTCTTCTGCAATAATGATAACTCCATCCATTGCCTTCTCTTGGGAAGTCAATCCATTCTGGATGTCCAAACTCATTACCCATAAAGTTCAAATATCCTTCTCCCGCCAATGAATGTGTAACAAGACGAATCATCTTATGCAAAGCGATGCCACGATCAATAATGATATTTTGACTGTCTTTGTTCATACACCAATACATTTCCTTATCACATAGACGGAACATAATTGTCTTATCTCCAACCAATGCCTGGTCATGAGATTCTGCATATCCAATTACTTTTTCCTTCGGTCTGCGTCCAGTCAATTCATACCACATTCTCCAAATATCCCAGTCTTCATCCCGATATTCTTTTAAGAATTTAATCCACATATCTGGTACACCCATTGCCAGACGGTAGTCAAATCCAATACCACCAGAACGAATTGGAATACACATACCTGGCATACCAGACATATCTTCTGCAATTGTGAGAGCTTCTTTATTAATCTGATGAATTAATTCATTTGCCAATGTCAGATATGTAAGAGCCTCAATATCTGTATTCATAGAAAAATACTTATCATAATGATCAAATGCACTTCCAAGACCATGATCTAAATAAATCATAGAAGTTACACCATCAAAACGGAATCCGTCAAAATGGTATTCTGTCATCCAGAATTTTAAATTGGAGAGCAGGAAGTGAATTACTTCATTTTTTCCATAATTGAATAGTTTGGTATCCCATGCGCTGTGATTTCCTTTTGCACCTGCATGGAAGAACTGGTAATCGGTTCCATCAAATTCATTAATTCCCTCATTTGTATTTTTCACTGCATGAGAATGAACCACGTCTAATAGTACACGAATTCCCATCTCATGTGCTGTATTAATTAAATCCTTTAACTCGGCTGGTTTTCCATAACGAGAAGAAGCTGCAAAAAAGTTACTTACCTGATAACCAAAGGAACCATAATATGGATGTTCCATAATTGCCATAATCTGAATTGTATTATAGCCTAAGTCTTTTATTCTAGGTAAAATATTATCTTTAAACTCCGTATATGTTCCAATGCCATACTTTTCTTGAGCCATACCAATATGACATTCGTAAATCAACGGTATCTTTTCTCCCTTAAATTCGCTGTCCGTCCATTCAAATGGCTTTTCTTCCTCATAAATCTCGGCACACCACATATAAGTTACTGGATCTTGAGTAACATACTTTGCATATAATGGAATACGTTCCATTACTCTGTCTCCATTTACAACAATCGCTTTTACCTTACAACCGTTATACAGAGCATCTTTTCCATCCAACTGGATTTCAAATACACCATTTTCTTTCTTTTCCATTGGATGAGATGTCTTATTCCAACCGTTAAAATCACCTATTAAGTACATTTCATCTGCTGCTGGAGCCCATTCTCTATATACCCAGCCATCTGAAGTACGATGGAAACCAAAATATTCCGCTCCGTTTGCAAAATCGCTTAGAGTTTCTCCTCTGCCTAATAATTCTTTTTTCTTTCTTTTGTAATCATTCACACGAAGTTCAATATCTTTCTCATAATAGTTCTTTAGAAGGCTATCGTATTCTAAAATTTTGTATCCCATAGCTGCCATTTCCTTTCTTTTTTATGACACATGGTCATTTTGTGTTTATAAAAAAGCGGTTTGAAACCGATCTCTCACTCATATTTTAAACTATTTTTTATCATCCGTCAATATAACGTCTTGTAGCTTTTATCACATCTTTGGACAAAATCGCAACTGCGGCTAAATTTGGAATTGCCATCATAGCATTCCATAAATCGGAAAGTTCCCACACGATCGTTAGTCTCATCACACTGCCGCTAAATAATGCAGCTAGAAAAAAAACTTGATAAAAAATACGGCTTTTTTTCCCAAACAAGTAATTTGCCGCTCTTTCTCCATAATAAGACCATGCCAAAATTGTTGCAGCTGCGAAACAAACAATACATATTGCTACAAACCATTCTCCTCTCACTCCAAATGATGCAGCAAATGCCTTTCCTGTTAATACCGCTCCATCTGGCAGATATTCCAATCCTCCATTTGCAATCGCCAAGTTATAGCTTGTTCTGTCATAAACTCCCGATGTCAGTATAATAAGAGCCGTCAGCGTACACATCACAAATGTATCTAAAAACACTGCAAAAATCGCCCACATTCCTTGCTGAACTGGCTCTTTTACATCGGCAACTGCATTTACCATTACACTGCTGCCCAACCCAGCCTCATTTGTAAAAACGCCTCTGGCAATTCCTTTTTTTATCGCTGTTCCAATCCCATAACCAGCCACACCTGAGACTCCTGCACGCATCGTAAACGCTTCTTCTAGAATCATTTGAAAAGCAGCAGGAATTTGCTTAATATGCATTCCAATTGCCAATACCGAGGCGGTCAAAAACGCAATTGCCATAATCGGTACGATCTTTTCCGTTACATTTAGAATGCGTTCCCGTCCTCCTATCAAAATAATACCAACAAAAATGACTGCTATCATTCCAGTTAACCACGGTGGAATATGGAAAGAAGTTTCTAGCACACCTGCTGCCGAATTTATTTGTGTCATATTTCCCATGCCAATGGAAACGAGAATACAAAGAAAGGAAAATACAATTGCCATCCAACGTCTATGACAGCCATATTCCATATAGACCATTGGACCTCCAATCCATTTTCCTTCTTTATCCCGATAGCGATAGCAAATACCGAGTACATTTTCCGCATAAGTAAGCATCATTCCAAAAAAAGCGGAAACCCACATCCAAAAAATAGCTCCTGGACCTCCTGCGGTAATTGCAGTTGCTACGCCTGCCATATTTCCTGTTCCGATTGTAGCTGCCAACACCGTACAAATGGACTGCCATTGGGATGCTTCTGCTCCTTCTTCTCGCCTGTGAATATCTAAATGAAACAGCGAACCAATCGTACTTTTTAACCAAAGTCCCAGTTTTGTAACTTGAAACCAATTTGTCTTGACTGTGAAATAAAGTCCCTCTGCTAGAAAAAAAGGAATTAACAATGTCCACATCTCTGTTCTCGCCTTATCTGTTTATTCAACACAGTATATGCAGACATCATTCAAACTATGGACAATTTATCTTTTTTTCACTCGTTCTTTTAAAATTCCTGTCTGGTATGCTTCTTTCAGATCTTTCAGATCTTCAATCTGTTCCAACAATTGCTTTCCATTGTCGGTATCTGCTACTTTTAATCGTCTTTTATACGCCTCTGTAATCTGTAACTCTGGCGTATAAGCTCCCATACTATTTTCAATTTTCATATAATTACGGTGCTGTGCCAGCGCCAAATAGTGAGAATTCGAAATCAATGTATATCCAGCAATTCCCGTCTTAGACTGGTACGCTTTGGAAATTCCCCCATCAATAACATAAAGCTTTCCATTTGCTTTGATTGGATGCTCTCCATCCTTAATTTTTACTGGAACATGTCCATTAATAATGTGGGACATTTTAGGATTCATTTCAAACTCTTCAAAAATTTTATCACAGATCGCCTCTTGTTCACTCAACTTATAATAAGGATTCATCACTTCTTTACGAACTGTTTTATCTTCAATAAAATAAGACTCAAATGCAGCCAGTTTACTCTTTCCAAATAATGGTGACTTTGCACCACACCAAAGATACCACATAAAATCTACTGCGTTTTGTTTTTCCTCATTTCTTTCTGGGAGAAAATATGCATTTCGAACCATCTGATTAATTTTATCCAACAGCATTTTTCCTTTATAGTAGGAATCTCCGATTTTCAGTGATTCAAATTCTCCATCTCTTGTCATCGGAATACAACCATGAAACAGCAAGTTGGAATTCACTTTTTTATACATTCCTCCATTGGAGTATAAAAACCGAATATGACGGTGCAATACTTCACTATGCTTAAAGGAATACTCAATCGTATTCATTAAATCATTTTCTTCTCTCGTCAATTCCAGCGGATTTTTGGGATCAATCGTTGGAAAATGTGTGTCCAATAGTGGATACTCCTTATTTCCAATCTGAATCGTACCAGTCTCATAATTGATTTTCTTTAACACATTTCGCTCATCCATCTCGTACTCTGGATGGCGTTCCAATAGCTGTCCAATTAATTTAAACTGAATAATCGCCATTGCTTTATGCATCTTAGCAGCCAATCCTGCATCCACCAAATCATATTCGTTCTCATCTAAAATTTTCGGCATAAATACGGTACAAGGATCATCCCCATATAAATTTGAAGCAAATGTAGACAATGGACGCAGATTAATTCCATATCCATCTTCCAGTGCATCAAAGTTATTATAGCTAATTCCCATACGTACAACATTTGCAATTAACTGTCGATTTCCACAGGCGGCTCCCATCCAAGAAATATCGTGATTGCCCCATTGTACATCTACATCATGAAATGCCATTAATTCATTCATAATAATATCAGGTCTCGGACCTCGATCAAAAATATCTCCAATAATATGCAGCCTATCTACACTTAGATTCTGAATTAAATGACAAAGTGCAAGGATAAAATCTTCTTCTGCCTCTACTTCCATAATAGAACGAATAATCGCTTGATAGTATGTTTTTTTATCTCCACTGTAACTTACATTCAAAAGCTCATCCAAAATATAGGCATACTCAACTGGCATTTTCTTCCTTACTTTGGAACGGGTATATTTAGAACCAACTTCCTGGCAAATTTGTACGAGTCGATAAATCGTCAGCCGTTTAAAATCCTCAGCATCTTTCTTAAATTCATCAATACACATTAATACCTTCTCTGGCTCATAGATCAAATTTGCCAACTGATTCTGCTCCTTTTCTGAGAGCGTATCGTCAAATAAATCTCGAATTTTTGTGCGAATTACCCCTGATGCACTGCGTAGTAAATGAACAAATGCTTCATATTCTCCATGCAAATCACTAAAAAAATACTCGGTTCCTTTTGGAAGCTGACGAATCGCCATTAAATTCACTATTTCACTATTTGCATCTTTTTGCGTTGGATACTCTTTCGCCAATAGTTCCAAATATTTTTTATCCCTCATAATATTTCTACCACCCTTCTTTTATTTTAAACAAAACCTCCTCCAGATCTGACAAAACCGTCACTTCATCATTTTAATTTAAAATAGTATCTCTCGCCTTCTCTTTTATCCTATTCCAATCAACTGGAAGTTCTTCCATCCACGTCGGTACTTCTACACTGCGAATGTTTGGCAGCCGTGCTTCCAAAAATTCATTTGGATATTGCAAATCTAAAAAAACATCCAATGCAGACTGTTCTGGCAAGTTTCTATAACGCTCTCCCATTCTATGTAAAGCCATTCCACTAAGTCCTAAATTTGCAGCCATAAGTAATACTAAAATAATACTGACAATATTACGCATCGCTGCTGGAACTTTTCCAAGGATATTGGAAAAAACAGGATAAATATCCTTAACCCAGAACATAACCAAAACTCCACCTATAATACAAAACAGCATGTCTACGCGTCCATTTAGTACATCAAACTGACTTGTCGTATCAAAACGCATTTCAAATAGATGCTCTTCCATCATATGAAATAAATATTGATAGATTCCACAGACAAAAGTTCCTAGAATAATTAAAATAAAATCACGGCTCTCTTTCATTTTGTGAAAAAATATCGTTACAATTACTGCCCCGAGTCCCCAAAAGACACTAAACCATCCGTAGACTAAACCGCTGCAAACGACAAAACGTCTCTGCAATACACTATTAAATAGGATCTGTATTAAACTCCCAAAAAATGCTGCAAACATAAATACCCAAAATACTTGAAAGAATTGCAGATCTTTTGCAACTTTCTTTTCCATTTGAACCTCCCAAATTATATTTGTACTTTTCATTTCATTCCGAACAATCTATTGTCATTTTATCCCATATACTCTTGTTTTGCAACCAATTTTTTCAATCCCGTTTTTCATTTCCTCTTTTTATTTATTCTCTATTTTTTATATAAAGAGTTCGCATTGCGTTCAAAATTGCCAATACTGCAACTCCTACATCTGCAAATACTGCTGCCCACATATCTGCAATTCCTAATGCTCCAAGCAGCAATACAACTGCCTTAATCCCTAATGCTAAAACAATGTTTTCACGACATATCTTTACTGTTTTTCTCGCTATTTTTATCATTGCCGCAAGTTTTGAAGGTTCATCTGTCATAATCACTACATCTGCGGCTTCAATTGTAGCATCACAACCAAGACCTCCCATTGCAATCCCTACGTCTGCTCTGGCTAAAACAGGTGTATCGTTTATTCCATCTCCTACAAAAACGAGTGTTCCTTTGTTCGATTTTCTTTCTATCAATCTTTCAATTCTTGTTACTTTATCTTCTGGCAGAAGTTGTGTATATACCTCATCCATTCCCAGCTTTTCTGCAATTCTACGTCCAATTAGATCAGAATCTCCAGTTAACATCACTGTCTTTTTAATTCCGATCTTCTTTAAATCTTCTATCGCTTTTTTCGCATCTGACTTTACAACATCCGCAATTAATAAATATCCTGCATACACATAATCTACCACGATATAAACTATTGTACCTGCTGGAACTTCTTTTGGATACTCAATTCCAATATCTTGCATCAGTTTTGCATTACCTGCATAAACTTCAATTTCTCCAACGTTTGCCCATATTCCTCTTCCAGCGATTTCATTTATTTCATGTATTTGTGTTCTATCAATTGGTTTTCCATACGCTTCCAATATTGACTGAGCAATCGGATGGCTGGAATAGGCTTCCGCATAGGCAGCGATTCCTAATAAGTCCTCCTGTTCCATTCCCTCTGGTACAATTTCACTTACTCGAAATACTCCTTCCGTTAATGTCCCTGTCTTATCAAATACTGCAAACTCCGCATTTGACAGCAGCTCCAAATAATTACTCCCTTTTACAAGAATACCAGATCTGCTTGCAGCTCCAATTCCGCCAAAAAAACTAAGTGGAATAGAAATAACAAGGGCACATGGACAAGAAATAACAAGAAATGTAAGTGCTCGATAAATCCAAACTGCAAATGGATAATCTGGTAAAAATAATGGAGGAATCACTGCCAAAACCGCAGCAGCCATAACAACAATCGGTGTATAATAACGTGCAAACCGAGTAATAAAGTTTTCTACTTTTGCCTTTTGACTACTTGCATTTTCCACCAGATCTAAGATTCTTGCTACCGTTGATTGTTCAAATTCTTTTTCTACACGAATTTTTAAAACTCCTGTTAAATTAATGCAGCCACTAAGAATCGTTTCTCCCGATGTTACCGTTGTTGGAACCGATTCTCCTGTCAATGCGGCAGTATCTAAACTGGAATTTCCCTCTATTATAGTTCCATCTAGTGGAACTTTTTCTCCTGGACGTACTACAATTACTTCTCCAACTACAACTTCTTCTGGATCTACAACTTCTTCCTGTGAATCCCGAAGAACTACTGCATGATCTGGACGGATATCCATTAAATCTGAGATTGATTTTCTGGATTGATTGACTGCATAAGATTGAAATAACTCTCCAATCTGATAAAACAGCATCACCGCAATCCCTTCTAAATATTCTCCGAGTAAAAATGCTCCAATTGTAGCAATGGACATTAGAAAGTTTTCATCAAAAACTTGACCATTTTTTATATTTTTTAAAGCTTTTTCTAGAATTTCTAACCCTACGATCAAATATCCAATCAAATACAAAACTAATTTTACCCAATCTGGCATTGAGAGTATGACTGTAGGTACACAAATGATTGCTGCAACTAAAATTTTGCCTAATTGTTTCTTTTGTTT
>OVXI01000463.1_pt1 | contig 9481 bp, 8 predicted proteins | sample 1732031 | NCBI WGS metagenome assembly OVXI01 (sample SAMEA4545821, study PRJEB24839) | metagenome | biome: chicken; feature: ceca content | place: Italy | collected 2013-05 | reverse complement strand
GCCCTATTGCGGCCGGGTGAGTACGGCGGACACCGTCCTGCTTTGTTTTAGCCTTAAAAGTATATCAGTATGCACACGCTTTGTCAAGCGTTTCTTTACTTTATTTCCTGCTCCAGCCCCTCAAATTCCGGCGAGGCAAAGAATTCGGTGATGCTTATGTCCAGGCCGTCGCACAGCTTCTTCACCGTGGACAGCGTGGCGCTGTCGTTGCGGCCGCTGATGATGTTGTTCACCGTGGACTGGGTCACGCCGCTGATGGTGGCCAGCCGGTTGACGGTGATCCCCCGCTGCCGGCACAGGTCCAGGATCCGCTGCCGGACGGCCGTGCTGGTATCCATCGCCTCACATCCTAACTCAAAAGAGATACCGAGATACTATGAGGGTATCTGTTTTTTAACCCAATTATTACCTCTTTTGAGTTGACTTCCCGAATTTTCTCTGCTATACTGGCATCCGGCCGTCAGGGCCCCTCCCTGCCCCGCGGCGGGGACAAATTGCTCTTGACAAGGACCGCCCTGCGTGCTATTGTCTAATATATCATAAGTTGATATATTGAGATTCGATATATAAACCGCGGCCATCGCCGCGGCGGAGGAGGAACGCCTATGCGAGAGATCATTCAGGTCCAGGGCCTGACCAAGACCTTTCACCTCTCGTCCAAACAGCAGAAGCTGGAGAGGACGAAAGAGAAAATTCGAGTGGCGGTGGACGACCTGAGCTTCAGCGCCTGCCAGGGGGAGATCTTCGGCTTGCTGGGTCCCAACGGGGCTGGCAAGACCACCACCCTGCGGATGCTGGCCACCCTGATCCGCCCCGACAGCGGCGACGCCCTGATGGACGGCGTCAGCGTGGTGCGCCAGCCGGAGCAGGTCCGCCGCCACATCGGATTCCTCACCAGCGAGCTGAAGCTGGAGGAATTTTTCACCCCCAACTACCTCTTCACCTTCTTCTCCGACCTCCACCAGGTGGACCCGGCGGTCCGGGAGGCGCGGCGGCAGGCCCTCTTTGCCCGCTTCGGCATCGACCGCTTCGCCGAGGTGAAGGTCGCCAACCTCTCCACCGGCATGAAGCAGAAGGTCTCCCTGGTGATCTCCATCGTCCACGACCCGGACATCATCATCTTCGACGAGCCCACCAACGGCCTGGACGTGCTCACCGCCCGGGTGGTCACCGACTTCCTCCAGGAGCTGCGGGACCAGGGAAAGACCATCATCGTCTCCACCCACATCTTCAGCTTGGTGGAAAAGCTCTGCGACCGGGTGGGCGTGATCGTCGGCGGACACATGGTCCAGTGCGACACCCTGGAGCGGGTGCGCGGCGGGCTGAGCCTGGAGGACCGGTTTTTTGAGATCTATAAGGAAACGGCAGGTGACGAGGAATGAAGAGCGGACTGTTCGCGGTGATGCGGAAGGAGCTGGCCCGCTTCTTCGGCGACAAGCGGATGGTGGCCAGCATCCTGCTGCCCGGCATCCTGATCTATTTTGTCTACAGCTTCATGGGCCAGGCCATGGGCAGCATGTTCGGCGTGGACGAGGACTTCGCCCCCGCCGCCCAGGTGGTGGAGCTGCCGGCCTCCCTGGCGGAGCCTCTCCAGAGCGCCGGGCTGACCCTGACGGAGGTGGAGGCCGACCAGGAGGAGGCGGCCAGAGAGGCCATTACCGGCCAGGAGCTGGACCTGCTGCTGGTGTTCCCGGCGGATTTCGACCAGGCTGTGGCGGACTACGCCCCGGCCTCCGGCCAGCCGGCGCCCCAGGTGGCGGTCTACTACAACTCCTCCTCCACCCAGTCCCAGTTCGCCTACACGGCGGTGACGGAGCTGCTGGACGCGTATGAGTCCCAGCTGGCCAACAAGTTCGACGTCAACGCCGGGGCGGAGCGATACGACCTGACCACCGAGGAGGACGCGGCGGGGGCCTACTTCGCCATGCTGCTGCCCATGCTGCTGATGATATTCCTCTACTCCGGCTGCGCGGCGGTGGCCCCGGAGTCCATCGCCGGGGAGAAGGAGCGGGGCACCATCGCCACCATGCTCATCACCCCCATCCCCCGGGGCCACATCGCCGTGGGCAAGATCCTGGCCCTGGCGGTCATCGCCCTGCTCTCCGGGGCGTCCAGCACCATCGGCACCATTCTGGCCCTGCCCAAGCTCATGGGCGCGGCCTCCGACAGCCTCAGCGCCGACATCTACAGTGTGGGAGACTACCTGCTGCTGGCGGCGGTGATCCTCTCCACGGTGCTGCTGCTGGTGACCCTGATCTCCATTCTCTCCGCCTTCGCCAAGACCGTCAAGGAGGCCCAGACCTACGCCACCCCCCTGATGATCCTGGTGATGCTCCTGGGCGTCACCGGCATGTTCGGCGGCGGGGCCAGCCAGGACCTGCCCGCCTACCTGATCCCCCTGTACAACAGTGTTCAGTGCATGGTGGGCGTCTTCTCCTTCACCACCTTTACCGCCGGCGTGGCCGCAACCCTGGTGGTCAACGGCGTATGTACGATCCTGGGCGTCGTGGTCCTGGCCCGGATGTTCAACAGCGAGAAGATCATTTTCGCAAGGTAGGCGCTGCGGTCTACATTCTTTTTCTTGAAAGACCGTAACGACACTTGATTTTGCGAAGCAAAATCTTAGTGGAGTACGTCCCTTGAGGGAAAAGAATCAAAAAGAACTTTTTGCGCGAAACAATGTTTCGCTTTTATTGGTCAACAAAAACGCTCCGCTGGAAACAATGCGTACGGCTGCTCGTCCTCAGGCAAAGGCCGCGGCTATTCCTGTCATCTCAGACAAAAAGGGAGGGTGGGCCAATGGATGTGAATTCCGGGTCCTGGCTGTTTCGGGAAGAACCTCTGGAGGTCATCAAAACTATATTCCGCCGGGCGCTGGGGGCGGAGACGGTCCGGGAGGCCCGGCTTCTGGACGGCGGGCTGTTCAATACCACTTACCTTGTGACCTACGGCGCGGGAGAGGAGCGGGCGGTGCTGCGGCTGGGGCCGGTGGAGCGCCACCGGATCATGGGCTTTGAGCAGAATCTCATGGCGGCGGAGGCGTACCTCTACGCCGTGTGCCGGGACATCGGCATCCCCTGCCCGGAGGTCCTGGCCTGGGACACGTCAAGGACCGCGGTGGACCGGGACTTCATGATCACCCGGTATATCCCCTCCGTGGCTATGGTGAACGCGGAGATGACGGAGGAGAGACGGCATGACCTCTGCTTCCAGCTGGGCGCCTATCTCCGCCGCCTCCACCAGGTGACCGGGGAGAGCTTCGGCTTTGTCTCCCGGGTCCTGGAGGACCGGCGCTTCGACACCTGGAGCGGCGCCTTCCTCTTCGAGGTGGAGGACATCGTCGGGCGCCTGGAGGCATTTGGCGGTCTGACGGCGGGAGAGGCCGGGGCGGTCCTGGCCCCCTTCCGCCGGAGCAGGGAGCTGCTGGACCAGGTGCGGACGCCCCATCTGCTCCACCTGGACATCTGGGCGGGAAATGTGCTGCTGGACCGGGAGACCCTGGAGATCCTGGCCGTCATCGACAGCGACCGGGCGGTATTCGGAGACCCGGACTTCGAGTTCGCCGCCCCCTGGATGGAGGACCCGGCCCTGCGGCGGGGCTACGGCTTCCCGGAGATCAATCCCGGCGACAGGGACAGGCTGGAGCGGCGGCGGCTCTACCGGGCTTTCTATCTGGCCCTGGACGCCTATGTGGGCCTGGGGGAGTACAACAACCAGGCGCTGTACCGGGACAAGAAGGAAGAGCTCCTGGAGCTCCTGGACATCGGAAAAATGTAGCGAAAAAAATGTAGCGAAAAGCGGCGGCGTGCCCGAGTTGGCGCGCCGCCGCTTTTCGCTATGCCTGATCGGGCTCCCGCTCCTGGGACTGGAGCCGCCGCTGCTGGCAGGCGTACTGGTGGGGGGTGATGTGGTGGATGCGCTTGAACATCTGGACAAAATGGGAGACGTTCTCAAAGCCGGTGCTGCGGCAGACGGTCTGGACAGATTCGCCGTTGGAGAGCATGAGGCAGGCGTGGGAGATGCGCACGCTGTTGAGGTAGTGCATGTAGGTGATGCCGGTGTGGCGCTTGAAGTAGCTGCAGAAGTAGTATTTGCTGTAGCCGGTCATCCGGGCGGCCTCCTCAATGGTGATCTTCCGGGCGTAGTTGAGGTTGGTCCAGACGATCAGCTCCTGGAGACTGGTATTTTTATACTGCGCGTGGACGGAGGTGTCCCGGTCTTCGTCCACATGCCAGGACAGGATGTAGAACAGCCGCAGGATCTGAGGCAGGCACTCCTTCAGGGAGCCGTCGTGCCGGATGAGATACTGGATGATTTGAAAAACCTCCTGGTAGGCGGGGTTCTGATACAGGAGCTGGTCCAGCCGGCAGCCGCAGACCCGCAGGTAGTTCTCTACATGGATATATCGGTCCATCTCACGAAAGCTAATCTTAAACACGTACATGGTTCCATCGCAGATACGGATGCTGTTGGAGTGGATGGTGTAAGGTGGGATCACAAACATCTGCCTGCCGCCCAGGGGATAACGATTGGCGTCAATCACAATTTCACCACACAAATCCTCGCATAAAAGGATCTCAATGGAGTCCGCGTAGTGCAGAGGCACGATGTCCTCCGCCTGAAACCGCTTGATATTGATCCGATAGGGCATCTCCTCCGAAAACTGGACTTGTTCTTCAAAGGAGTTGGGCAGCGTGTCCCCGAAGTATACGCACCGCATGAGGGCCTCCTCTCCGCCGAAAAATGGAAATGATGGATAGACAGGGGCCGCCGGGATATGCCCCTATTGGTAAAATATCACAAAAATCAAAATATTACAATATTTCTTCGAAATATTCGGCCTTGAAACTTTTCGGGTCTCATAGATAATAGAGGGTAGAAGTAATATAAATTAGAAACCTTATAATACTGAAAGGAGACAATACCATGAAGCGATCCGAGATCAACAGGGCGCTGAAGGAGCTGGAGGCCATGTGCGAGAAGCACCGCTGCTACCTGCCCCCCTTCTGCTCCTTCACCCCCGAGCAGTGGCAGAGCGCCGGCCACGAGTACGACGAGGTCCGGGATTGTATGCTGGGCTGGGACATCACCGACTACGGCCAGGGTGACTTTGACAAGATTGGCTTCTCCCTTGTCACCATCCGCAACGGCAACCGGGCCATGGCGGACAAGTATCCCAAGGTGTACGCGGAGAAGCTGCTGTACCTGAAGGAGGGCCAGTACTCCCCCAACCACTTCCACTGGTTCAAGACCGAGGACATCATCAACCGGGGCGGCGGCAACGTGCTCATCCGGGTGTACAACAGCCTGCCCAACGAGGAGATCGACTACGAATCCGACGTCACCGTCCACACCGACGGCCGCACCTACACCGTCCCCGCCGGCACCCAGATCCGCCTGACCCCCGGCGAGAGCATTTTCGTGCAGCAGTATCTGTACCACGACTTCTCCGTGGAGCCGGGCACGGGCCCGGTGCTTCTGGGCGAGGTGAGCCAGTGCAACGACGACAACACCGACAACCGGTTCAACCCCCCCATGGGCCGCTTCCCCGCCATTGAGGAGGACGAGCCCCCCTACCGCCTGCTGTGCAACGAGTACCCGGCGGCGAAGTAAGGAGGCGTTTCAAATGGATGTTGTGGCGCTTGGCGAACTGCTGATCGATTTTACCTGCGTCGGCACCGACGCCGACGGCTATCCCACCATGGCGGCCCACCCCGGCGGCGCGCCGGCCAACTTCCTGGCGGCTCTGACCAAGTTCGGCGCCAAGACCGCCCTGCTGGGCAAGGTGGGCACCGACACCTTCGGCCGGCTCCTCACCGGCACCCTCCGGACCGCGGGGATCGAGACCCGGGGCCTGGTGGCCGCGGACGACGTGTTCACAACCCTGGCCTTCGTGACTCTGGACGAGACCGGCAACCGGGAGTTCGCCTTCTCCCGGAAGCCCGGAGCGGACACCTGCATCACCTACGAGGAGCTGGACCTGAGCCTGATCGACGAGACGAAGGTATTTCACTTCGGGACCCTGTCCCTCACCGACGAGCCCGCCCGCTCCACCACCCAGCGGGCGGTGGCCTACGCCAAGAGCAAGGGCAAGCTCATCACCTACGACCCCAACCTCCGCATCCCCCTGTGGAGGGACCTGGACACCGCCAAAGAGCAGATCATCTGGGGACTGGAGCAGGCGGACGTGGTGAAGATCAGCGACGAGGAGGTGGACTTCCTCTGGGGCCTGAGCCCTGAGGAGGGGGCCGACTACATACTGAAGAACTTCGGAGTGAAGCTGGTGTTTGTCACCTGCGGTCCCAATGGCTGCATCTTCAAGAACCAAAACGCCTGCGGCACGGCGCCCAGCCTGGAGGGCATCCCGGTGTCGGACACCACCGGCGCGGGGGATATCTTCGGCGGCAGCGCCCTGTGGAAGGTCCTGTCCCTGGGTAAAGCTCCCGAGGACTTAAGCGAGGCGGAGCTGCGGGAGGTCACGACCTTTGCCTGCACCGCGGCGGGCCTGTCCACCACCCGCTCCGGCGGGATCTCCAGTGTGCCGTCCTATGACGAGGTCATGGAGAGGATGGCCCGGGCATGAATCATACCATTCAAAACGAACATCTCACCGTGACGGCGGCGGCCCGGGGGGCGGAGCTCCAGTCCATCCTGGGCGCCGACGGCACCGAGTATCTGTGGCAGGGGGACCCCAGGTACTGGTCCGACCGGGCCCTGAACATCTTCCCCTGCGTGGCCCGGCTGACGAACGGCAGCTACTATCTGGACGGCCAGCTGTACCACATGGACATCCACGGCATCGCCCCCTACCGGGACTTCCGCCTGGTGGAGAACACCGGGGACCGGATGACCCTGGAGCTGGCCGCCGACGAGGAGACCCTCCAGTCCTACCCCCGGCGGTTCGTTTTCCGGGTGACCTACGCCCTCCAGGGCGGAACCCTGGCCGTCACCTACGAGGTGGAAAACCGGGACGAGCGGACCATGTACTTCGGCCTGGGAGGCCACCCCGGCTTCCGGGTGCCCCTGGCGGAGGGGGCCTCCTTTGAGGACTACCGCCTGCGGTTCTCCAGCCCCTGTGAGCCGAAGCGGGTAGGTTTTACCGACGCCTGCTTCCTGGACGGGACGGAGACCCCCTTCCCCCTGGAAAACGGCCGGGACATCCCCCTGCGGCATGAGCTGTTCGACCGGGACGCCATCGTGCTGCGGGACATGGACCGGACCCTCACCCTGGAGACCGGCCGGGACGGCCGGGGCGTCACCGTCTCCTTCCCGGGGATGGACTATGTAGGCATCTGGCACAAGCCCAAGACTGACGCCCCCTATGTGTGCATCGAGCCCTGGTGCTCCCTGCCCGCCGTCCAGGACGTGGTCACCGTGATGGAGGAGCGGCGGGACTACCTGCGGCTGGAGGCCGGCGGCGTCTACCGCAACCAGTGGACCATCGAAATACACTCCCGCGCCCAATAGCGGCTTGTCGGCGTCCGCCGGCATATGCCGGCGGACCCGTCAGCCTTCAGGCTGACGGAGCGGACGCTCTCCACCGGCGCGGAAAATGAAATAAGCGGAACGAACGACACTTGACGACACAGGACAGGAGGACCGAGATGATAGTCAAGGATTGGACGCTGTACTACGAGGGCCAGGAGCCCGTGGCATGTCAGGCCCCCTGTACTCTTTACAGTGTGCTGTATGAGAGCGGGCGCATCCCCGACCCCTTCTACGGCCTCAACGACCAGCGCCTCACCGCCCTGGCGGATAAGGACTGCGCCTTTGAGGCCCAGGTGGAGGCGGATGAGGCGCTGCTGTCGAGGCAGTATGTGGAGCTGACCTTCCAGGGGCTGGACACCATCTGCCGCATCTCCCTCAACGGGGTGACCCTGGACCGGGTGAAGAACATGCATCGGGCCTACACCTACGACGTGAAGGAGCTCCTGCGCCCGGGGAAGAACACCCTGCGGCTGGAGTTCGCGTCCCCCACCCGGTATTTTGCCGAGAGGCACGCGAAGCACTACCTGTACACCAACGACGGCGACACCATTCCCGGGGCGGCCCACCTGCGGAAAGCCCTCTACCAGTCCGGCTGGGACTGGGGCCCCGCTCTGCCGGATATGGGCATCTACCGGCCCGTCACCCTGGAGGGGTATGACGTGGACCGGATCGGCGACGTCGCCGTGCGCCAGCACCACCGGGAGGACGGCTCCGTGGAGGTGGAGGTCTCCGTCGCCGGCAAGCGGGGGGCGGACACGGTGTGCTACGCCTCCATGGACGGAAAGCGGGTAGAGCTCACCGGCGGCACGGGCCGCATCGTCGTCGAGAACCCCAGGCTCTGGTGGGTCCGGGGCTACGGCGAGCAAAATCTCTACGATCTGGAGATCGAGATGACCGCCGGCGGCCGGGTCATCGACCGCTGCCGCAAGGAGATCGGCCTGCGGACGCTGACGGTGAGCACCGCCAAGGACCCCGACGGCGGCGGCAGCGAGTTCTGTTTTGTCAACAACGGCGTGAAGATCTTCTCCATGGGGGCTAACTACATCCCCCAGGACAACCTCCTCAGCCGGGTCACCCCTGAGCGGCTGGACGAGATGATGGTCCAGTGCCTGGACGGCAACTTCAACACCCTGCGGGTCTGGGGCGGCGGCTACTACCCCGACGACTACTTCTTCCAGCTGTGCGACCGCAACGGCATCCTGGTCTGGCTGGATTTCATGGTCGCCTGCGCCAACGTGTATATGACCGAAGAATTTGAGAGGGAGTGCGCCGCGGAAGCGGAGGGCGTCCTGAAGCGGCTCCACCACCACGCCAGCCTGGGCCTGTGGTGCGGCAACAATGAAATGGAAATGTTTGTGGATGAGCGCTGTTGGGTAACAAAGCCCAGCGAAGTGCGCGATTACCTGCTGATGTATGAACGCATCATTCCGCAGACGTTGCAGCAATATGACCCGGATACCTTTTACTGGCCCGCAAGTCCGTCGTCTGGCGGTTCCTTTGACGCACCCAATGACCCTGACCGCGGCGATGTGCATTACTGGAAGGTATGGCATGGAAATCGCCCATTCTCGGAGTACCGGAAATACTATTTCCGTTATATCTCGGAATTTGGATTTCAGGCGTTCCCGTGTCAGAAAACCATTGAAAGTTTCACCGATGATAAGGATGATTGGAATATTTTCTCCTATATCATGGAGAAGCATCAGCGCAACTACGGTGCAAACGGAAAAATTATGAGTTATATGCAGCAGGCTTACCGGTATCCAACCGATTTCCGCAAGCTGCTGTATGCGTCGCAACTGCTTCAGGCGGACGGCATTCGCTACGGCGTTGAGCATTTCAGGCGCAACCGTGGCAGATGTATGGGCGCGGTTTACTGGCAGCTCAACGACTGCTGGCCGGTTATTTCGTGGTCGTCTATTGATTATCATGGGCGCTGGAAGGCGTTACATGCGTATGCCAAGCGGTTCTTTGCACCTATCCTGATTTCATG
>OVXI01000459.1_pt1 | contig 9525 bp, 11 predicted proteins | sample 1732031 | NCBI WGS metagenome assembly OVXI01 (sample SAMEA4545821, study PRJEB24839) | metagenome | biome: chicken; feature: ceca content | place: Italy | collected 2013-05 | reverse complement strand
ACATTGTGCTAAAATAATGAAATATGCATAAAATGCTTAGATTTTAAAAATTGTGAGGAGGAATGATCATGGGAATGACTATGACGCAAAAGATTTTAGCAGCGGCAGCTGGACTGGATGAAGTGAAAGCTGGACAGTTAATTGAGGCTGATTTGAGTCTTGTGTTGGGAAATGATATTACATCCCCAGTTGCCATTCATGAAATGGATAAATTTGATCAAAAAGGTGTTTTTGATAAAGATAAAATTGCATTAGTATTGGATCATTTTGTGCCAAATAAAGATATTAAATCGGCGGAACATTGTAAATGTGTGCGAGAATTTGCCTGTCAGCACGATATTACGAACTATTTTGATGTAGGACAGATGGGAATTGAACATGCATTGCTTCCAGAAAAAGGTTTGGTAGTGGCTGGTGATGTAGTCATTGGTGCAGACTCTCATACTTGTACCTATGGAGCATTGGGAGCTTTCTCCACTGGTGTGGGAAGTACCGATATGGCAGCTGGCATGGCAACTGGTAAAGCCTGGTTTAAAGTTCCAAGTGCAATTAAGTTTGTATTGACTGGAAAGCCAAATAAATGGGTAAGTGGTAAGGACATTATTTTACATATCATTGGTATGATTGGTGTGGATGGTGCATTGTATAAGTCAATGGAATTCGTTGGAGATGGAATTGCAAATCTTTCGATGGATGATCGCTTTACGATTGCAAATATGGCAATTGAAGCAGGCGGAAAAAATGGTATTTTCCCAGTTGATGAGAAAACAGTTGCATATATGAAAAAACATTCCACGAAGGAATTCACTGTTTATGAAGCAGATGAAGATGCAGCGTATGATGCAGTTTATACAATTGATTTGGCTCAGTTAAAGCCAACGGTAGCATTTCCTCATCTTCCAGAAAATACAAAGACAATTGATGAATGTGGTGAGATTGCAATTGACCAAGTTGTAATTGGTTCTTGTACAAATGGAAGAATGGAAGATTTACGAGTTGCAGCAGAAATTTTAAAAGGTCGTCAGGTAAAGAAGGGACTTCGCTGTATTGTGATTCCTGCTACACAAAAGATTTATTTACAGGCAATTGAAGAAGGATTGGTTCAAACTTTTATTGAAGCAGGAGCAGTTGTCAGTACACCAACTTGTGGTCCTTGTCTGGGCGGTTATATGGGAATTTTGGCAGCTGGAGAACGCTGTGTTTCTACGACAAATCGTAACTTTGTAGGCCGTATGGGAGATGTTACGAGTGAAGTTTATTTGGCAAGCCCTGCCGTAGCAGCAGCAAGTGCAGTTACGGGTAAAATTTCTTGTCCATGTGAATTAGAGTAGTGAGAGGAGGAGATTACAATGCAGGCAAAGGGTACCGTATTTAAATTTGGAGATAATGTAGATACAGATGTTATTATTCCAGCAAGATATTTGAATTCTTCTGATCCAGCAGAGTTGGCAAAACACTGTATGGAAGATATCGATAAAGAGTTTGTAAACCAAGTAAAAAAAGGAGATATTATTGTAGCAGATAAGAATTTTGGATGTGGCTCTTCGAGAGAACATGCACCGATTGCAATCAAGGCAGCAGGAGTGAGCTGTGTAATTGCAGAAACATTTGCAAGAATTTTTTATCGGAATGCAATTAATATTGGACTTCCAATTATTGAATGCCCAGAGGCAAGCAGAGGAATTGAAGCAGGCGATGAAGTAGAGATTGATTTTGACAGCGGTATCATTTATAATCGCACAAAAGGAACTCAGTTTCAAGGTCAGGCATTCCCTCCATTTATGCAAAAGATTATTGCAGAGGGCGGTTTGATTAATTATATTAATCATAAAGAATAATGTTAAAGTGATAAAGCAGATATGAAGTAAACGCTAAAAATTAAGGACTGTAACGCAAAACAATTTATGTTACAGTCCTATTTTTATATAAAAGATTGGCTTAATGTATGGTTATACTGTATTCTGCATGGAAAGTCTGACCTTTTTCCAGTTTTTGGATTCCAGTTTTTTCAGAAAAATCTCCCATAAATCCACTATTGTCCGTACGTCCGTACCAAGGTTCCAGACAGATAAATGGAGCACCTGGTTTTTGCCATACTGCAAAATACGGGAAGTCCTGACAATGCATTGTCAGATAAGGTGTTCTATCAGGGAAGAGAAAACTGACTTCGTGAATTTGATTATGTTCAAATATAAGGGCATCGTTATCAAACATATGCTCTGTGATTGGGAAAATACCATCTGGACTTGTATATGGAGTCGTGATTTGAGGAAGTGCGGTTCCATCACTTGTGTCCAAACTAATATATTCTAACTGTTTCTTATCGCCAAATCGCAGATAAAAATCGGTTTGAGGCGTGTCACCCATTGGAGGAACATTAAAGGCAGGATGTCCGCCAATGGAAAAATACATGGTTCCATCGGTATCGTTTGTAACATCCCATGTAATCATTACATCATTTCCTTTTAATGTATGGGTGATTTTTAATGTAAAATCAAATGGATACAATTGTTTGGTTTCATCTGTTTGATGAAATTCATGTATGATTTGATTTTCTGTCTGACTGATAAGTGTGAAGTCATTGTCTCTTGCAAAACCATGTTGGTTCATATGATAGGTTTTTCCCTTATAGCGCAGTTCCTTTTTATAGAGTCCTCCTACAATTGGAAAGAGAACTGGCGCATGGCGGCCCCAATACTTATTGTCTGCCGTCCATAAAACCTCATAATTATTTTCTTTGTCATAAATACTGCTTAATTCGGCGCCATGATCACTAACTGTGATACTGAGGCGATCGTTGGATATTGTTCTTAATTCAGCCATTGTTTATCTCTCCGTTCTTAAATATTGATTTTGTTATTAGTGTAAATCATTCTATCCAATAAGTCAATTTAATATCTAAAACTTCAGCGGTAAAGAATAAAATATAAAAATCAACCGTTTCTCACTCTGATTTTGTATTTGTGTGATATAAAACACATATACAGCAAAATTCAGATGAGTTATCCACATTCCATGTGCATGGTTCACCCTTTTTTTCATTTTTGTGGATATTTCATTGATTTTTCTATTCCATTCCATCACCACCTGTTGTATAATTACTTTGTTATTCGAGATACACAGTCGTGTATCTCTGGATGTAGAATACATCTTCAGCCGTTATGGAGTATCGTCGAAAACTTTCCAATAACCTTGAAGATGTATTTTTTATACTCTGTTTTATTTCTTTCCTCAGCGGATTCCACGCAAGATATAGCTGCATAATGATATCTGCCACCTGCGTCAGCAGGTAATGATTCTTCATTGCATTGCTGTTCCTGCTGTTTAAATGTTCTATGTTATAGATTCCGTTCTTCTGGTTGTTGAAGCCTTCGTTTTCTATCTTCCAACGCCCTCTGGCAGTTCTGATCATTTCCTCCAGATTTTTCTCCGTCAGTTCTATATTGCTTATCCAATGGAACGTTACCTTCTTTTTTCCTCCGTTTTCTTCCTCATCATAAGTATAGCGGAACAGATTGGCGGTTTCTTCCTTGCCGGCGGTTTCCTCAACGTGGTTTACATATTCCCCGCTCCCTTTTTCCTTCCCTATTCCGCATACCTCTACACTTCCATTTCCCTGCCGAATCCATTCATAACTCTCATCTAGCAGTTTCTGTCTGCCCACCTTGTGTGTGAATATATACTTCCACTTCTTCTGGCGGCATAACTTCATTACTGTTTCCGCCTCATAAAGATTGTCTCCCTGGATACACAACGGAAGCCTCGGATAATCCTTCCCCAACCGTTTTAACAGACGCTTCGCTGCATTTATTTCACAATCCTGCTTTGTTACGTCTTCTTTTTCGTTCTCAATAAATTCTGTATCCAGACTGATCACAATCTTTTCTGAAAGCACCAGCTTTGCCTCAAGTACTTTATGGTAATACGTTTTTACTTTTGTCCCATCCTCTTGTGTGACCGTTTTTACCAGACAGTTATCACAGTGTTTTTCCTTAAAATAAAACAGCCCTGTCCCATCCAGGATAACCCGCCAGTATTGCCCCAGGAGTTTTCCCCTATGGAAACTTTTCATTCGGATCAGTCTTTTTATCAACTTCTTCCTCAACTGCGAAAGACAGTTAGGGGAAAGGCGCTCCAGATAATAATTCAGTGTGTCACTATGCGGCATTTCACTTAAGGATTTATCTCCTGATAATATCCGGAGCGTTTCAATGCAGTTCTCCTCATTAAACTGTTCCTCCATGGCATGCATAGTTTTTACACCGCAGAGATTTTTCATCAGTCCCATGTAAAATAAATCGGACTGACTGTATGTGATATAGGATGGATGTCTCGGATCTTCCATTTCCTCAATCCACACCGGCAGTTCTTTGAAAAAATGATGCATCACCATCATCAGGTCAACAATCCCACGGTCTTTTTCTTTTTTCTTTCGTTTCAGGGCTTTTCGCACCCATTCCTTTCGTTTTTTCAAAATATCCTCCTGTGCGTAAAATTTCTTTTCTTCATTTTAACGCAACAGGAGGAATCCTGCATAGATTCTTGTTATTTTATTGCGAAAAGTTTTTATTCTTTACTGCTGGACAATATCAATCATATGGTTTATAATTAAGATATACTGATGGAGGTGGAGAATGACAACATCGGATATGATTAGAGAATTGTGTGACAGAATGAATATCAGCCTTGCGGAACTTTGCAGACGGATTGGACAGACTCCGCAGAATTTTAATAAGAAGCTGCAGCGTGGGACTGTTTCTTCTGAGGAAATGATAAAGATTGCAGAGACTTTAGATGTTGGATATGAGCAGGCGTTTGTTTTTGGAGATGGAGAGAAGATAAGTGTAATGCAAGAGGAGATAATATGAGTTACGTTATTAATACTGTTAACGCAAAAAACAGTTTGGTTAGATTGCAGCAATTTTTTTCAAAAACAAGTATGACATCAAAAGCAGAGGTGTTATTGCCGGAGAATATTGAACATGGTAGCATAGAACATTATAGATATTTGTTTTATAGTTGTATGTTAAATTATGGAATGAAATCAAGCATACTTCATGAAAATCTTATGAAATTATATGAGCAAAAGCCATTGATATTTTCTCCAAAATATATATGTAAAATTTATGAGAACAATTTTGATGCCTTAGCCGATATACTTCGTTCGTATGTTCATGTACGATATCCTAATCAATGTGCGAAAAACTGGTTTTTTTTATCTCAGATTCTACACGAACATTACAACGATAATCCGAAGGAATTATTTGTTGGAAAAAATACGTATCATGACTTTCAATTGACTATTTTGAAATTAAAGGGATATGGTCAAAAAACAGGTGGGTTACTATTACGGATGTTAATAGATAATGGGCTATTAAGTCCTATTGACGGAATTGCGGATATTCCTATAGATCGACATGATATTGATTTGAGTATATGGTTGGGAGTTATTACAGGGCTTACGGCAGAAGATATTAAGAAAAATAAGAAAGTTATAGGACTATTGTCTGCAACTTGGGTCAAAGTGTCCAATGAACTATATATTTCTCCATCAGTTACAGATCAGTATTTGTGGCTGATTGGCAGCCAATTTTGCACTAAGGATAAATGCTCATCATGTCCATTAAACAATGATTGTAGCAAGAAAAGGGAGGACATATGATATGGAGAGCGTTTATATTGCAGGCCCTATGTTTAGTCAAGCTGAATTACAATTTAATGAAGAAATTGCTGATAAGTTAGAAAAAGCAGGATTTAAAGTCTTTTTACCACAACGGTCCGGATATAAAATGGTCGATTTGATGAAACAAATGTCCGCAGATGAAGCTCGAACGATGATTTTTAACGAAGACTATAATGCGGTAAAAAACTCGGATGTAGTTTTAGTTATTTTGGATGGAAGAGTAATTGATGAAGGCGCTTGCGTAGAGTTGGGAATTGGATATGCACTAGGAAAGCCATGCTATGGATTAAAAACCGATCCTCGGTCTATGATGAACGGCCAAATTAATCCGATGATTTCAGGATGCTTGCTTAATATCTCTCATTCAATAACAGAATTAATAAAATATTTTTGTTGTGAGGTACGGAAATGAGACGAACGAAAGTCATTGCTTTTGCTGGATTAGATGGTTCAGGAAAATCAACTCAGATAGAGGCTATTAAAAATTTATTAGAGATTCAAGGATATAAAGTAAAAATACAGCAGCACTTTGCAACCTCCATTGGAGAAAAATGTAAAGATATAATTGCAATCTCCAAAGAACCGCATATAAGAGCATTTGCATTTGCGTTAGACGAGTATGCACAAAAACTAAATAATATTGAGGATGCAGATTACGATGTGATTTTATGCGATAGGAGTCATTACTGCGCTTATGCGTATTCAGGAGCACAGGGACTGGACTTCAATTGGATAGATACGCTATACAAATATTCGCAAGAATATGACTTGTGTATTTACCTGGATATATCGTTAGATACATCTTTTAAACATAAAGCTTTTGACTCGATTAGTCCTAATTTGTCTGTTCAACAATTTAAAAAAGTAAGGGATAACTATTTACGTTTAGTTGATTCAAGAAAATTAGTTAAAGTAAATGCTGAACAAGAGTTTTCGATAGTTACTGAGGAAATTTACGCACTAGTGATGGGAGTCTTAGGATGAAGCAAATAAATGTTTTAGGACTTGTTTCACTGGATACATTACAGTTTGAAAATGGCAAATCGTATCTAGGGGGAGGTGCGTTTGCAACTGCATGGATTGCGTCCCTATGGGGTGTTCATGCAAATTTATATAGTACTTCATATAATAAGGAGTATGACAAAATTGTACAAAATAATATGTTATGGAATGCAGAGTTGTTTTCACATATGCCTTTAGCAACAAGCAAGCCGATGACAAGATTTGAAATTTCACGAAGCAATGAAGATTATTCATATAAGATCTTTAATATGAATAATTCACAAGTTGAATTAAAACGATTTTTATATGAAACAAAAGGAGAGCAATACATAAAACTACCTGCGGGGAATTTTCTGGGATTGTCAAACATGATATCTCAGGCGTCTATGAATCCTCAAGGAAAATTTGATTTAATTCAGTTCATGACCAGGTTACATACTGAGGGATATATTTTTTTAAATAATAAAGAATTGTTGTCCAGTTCTAAATTAGATTTTGCTTCTACGTTAAAGTATATCGAAAACATGAAGCAGTCGTTTGTCATTACACTAGGTGCGAATGGAGCTATTTGTTATGATGCATATTCTTGTAATTGGTGCTACAGTTCGAGCATACAAACATTAAAGCATGTTTGTACATTAGGATGTGGTGATGCATTTGCAGGAGGATTTTTAGCTGCCCAGGCTAAAAGAAAATCTATATCAGAATGTATGTTATATGGAACTATTTCCGCGTATTTATTAACATATTCGCCAAGTAACATGCCTACAATTTGGTTGGATAACAGCACCGGTTACGAATATTGGGAAAGCGATTTAGAAAAGATGATTACATACTTTCAAAATGTTGACGATTTGATAGAGTTTATTGAAACGTCAATGGGAAAAAGGTATACACTACAACATAATATTAGCCTATCAAAAAAATTTGATTGGGAATTATATTAGGTATAGGATAAACTAAAATGTCAAAACAAATCTATATAACATACTGTAGCAAACGAAAGGCTCAAAATACGGACAGTACAACCATGTACTTGCCATCTGAATTATATATTAGTCCCCGAATTCAGGAGTTCATAAAGTTTTGCAAGTTGTACAATCTAGCATGGGCTGTTTTTTCAGATTACTATGGATTGGTCTTTGAAAATGAGAAAATCAAATGGTATGATAAAAGTCCAGATTATGTAACTAGTGAAGAATATCAACGCTTATTGGATATTACACTTATCAAATTAACTGACTACGATGAAGTCGTTTTTTATTATAAATTGGATACATATCATGTTCTTTATAGAAATTTAGTAAATGATTTGAAGAAGTTCAAAAACATTGTTCTTTTAGATAGATTGGAAATGCTTGATGAAAAATAATATAAATAAACTAACATTGTCGGGGTTAGTAATAGCACTATATATTGTGTTTATGTATGTAACACAATTCATCTCTTTTGGACAATACCAAGTGCGACTTGTAACTGGTCTGTACGGGCTTGCATATGAATTTCCATTTTTATGTGTTCCACTAGGGATAGCAAATATGTTATCGAATATTCTATTTGCGGGCGATATAGTGAACGGACTTTTCGGATTTTTGGCAGGAGTAACTACAACGAGGTGTATTTGTGTGTTGAAAAAATTTACAGCGAATAAATTAATCCTTGTTTTACCAATTGCTATTATGCCTAGTTTGATTATTCCGATATGGCTATCATTTTCGTTAAACATTCCATACTACTTGCTGGTTCTATCACTTTTTATAGGACAAGCAATTTCGGCCTATACATGCGGTATTATAGTTATAAAAATATCTGAACGTTTAAAATCATATCTAAATATTACGAAGTAATTCTTTATTTGATTTGTTCCCACATACGACCGAGAGGGCAAAATAGCGGTGGATCAAGTCGGACAAACCGACAGATAAATGACGTACTTTCTGTCCTCTCGTGCCATGTGGAGACAATCGCTCTGCTGACGAGAAAAGCCCAGTAAACCAAAGGTTTCCGCCGATTTGGGGCGAAAATGGATGTGTGTTTCAGTTTCCGCAGAATGGGTATGAGGGAATTGATTTACCTAGGGGGATAGGCTTTGAGGAACGGAAGATATACATTTTGGCAAAAGGATGGAGACAACTTAGATATACAATAATAGTCGAATTAGTTTAGGGATGAGGTCAATGGACGAAAAATATTTATTTACGCTAGACAAAGAAGAAATGAAAACAAGAGTGAAAGCATTAACAGGATTTAAAAAAGAAAGAGATGAAATCAAGGCTCTCTCAAAAATTATATTTGATATGGAAATAGAGTATATTGAGTATATGAAGTTTCTTAATATTAATGGAAATGTTTTGCTTTTTGGTAAGCCTGGTACGGGGAAAACATCTATTTGTTATGATTGTATGTTGGATAATATAAGTGCATCATACTATCAATTGAATATGGCAGCTTTAGTTTCTGAAAAATTGGGGAAGACAGCACAAAAAATAGATGAAGTGTTTGTAGAACTCTTGAATGAAACAAAAAAATATCCTACATATTTATTGATTGAGGAAATAGAGGCTTTTTTGCCAAATAGAAGAGAATCAGAAGATTTAGAAGATATGAAGCGTGCATTGACAATCTTTATGCATTATCTGGATAGAATTAATCCAAATCTGATGGTGATGTGTACGACAAACCACCTAGAAAGTTTGGACCCTGCCATTATAAGAAGGTTTACCTATAAAATCGAAATAACTAATAACAGCATTGAAGATATGGAACATTTCTTGACCAATGAAGAAAATCCATTTCATATTTTTTTTAAAGATGAACTAGTAAATCATAAGATTGCAGAA
>OVXI01000456.1_pt1 | contig 9584 bp, 6 predicted proteins | sample 1732031 | NCBI WGS metagenome assembly OVXI01 (sample SAMEA4545821, study PRJEB24839) | metagenome | biome: chicken; feature: ceca content | place: Italy | collected 2013-05 | reverse complement strand
ATCTACACAGAGTAGATCGTCGGCAGCGTCAGATGTGTATAAGAGACAGTTCATGATGAGCGCGAAATTGCGTTCGGGGTCCTCCAGCAAGGAGAGGTCTTGCAGGACATTCCCTTCGACGAGCAGCAGATCGGCCAACGCCCCCTCCTCGACGACGCCCAACCGGCCCGGGTAGGGATTGCGTGCTCCGGACATCGCCAGCAGGCTTGCATTGACCGAAGTAACCATCCGGAGAATCTCCGGATTCGCAAACCACTTTTGCAGCTTCACGATACCGTGGTTCTGGTATTTCGTATGGGCCGGATCGAACAGCAGATCCGTTCCCCACGCAAGTTTCACCCCGTATTGCTTCGCCAGACGATACGTGCGGTCGGTGCCCTCCGTGATCCGGATGTGTTTGGCCTCCTGCACGGGCGACGGATAGGAGTTGTCCTCCGCCGAGAAGGGCTGCATGCAGAGCCACGCACCGCTTCGGGCCAGCAGCTCCATCGTCGGTTCGTCGATCAGATGACCGTGTTCGATGCTGCGCACTCCGGCATTCAGCGCGCGGGCGATCCCGCGCGGATTGTAGACATGCACCATCACATAGGTCCCCCAATCTTCGGCGGCCCGGACGGCGGTCCGGATCTCCTCCTCGAAAAATTCGGTTACGTCCAGCGGATCGTAGAGCGATGCCGCGCCGCCGCCCGCCATCAGCTTGATCTGGGAGGCTCCCTGACGCAGATTCTCGCGCACGGCCGCCGCAACCGCATCGGGCCCGTCGGCGATCCGCGAGGCTCCGAGCTGCTCGATGTGCGTCATCTCGCAGCCGCAGCCGCCGTGGGCATGTTCGTAGATCATCCTGAAATCCCCGTGTCCCGAGGTCTGGGAGATCATCGCCCCGCTGGGATAGATCCGAGGCCCGTCCAGCACGCCGCTGTCGATCGCCTTCTTCAGTCCGAAGACGGGTCCGCCCGCGTCGCGGACGGTCGTAAATCCGCGCATGAGCGTGGCACGGGCCTCGCGGCCCGCCACCAGATGCGTGTAGGAGGGTTCGCCTGCCAGCAGATCCATCATCGTATTGCAGCACAGGTAAGCGTGCCAATGAGCGTCAATGAGGCCGGGCATCAGAAAACGCCCCTTTCCGTCGATGCGCCGCACGGCCTCGCCCGATGCGGTTTCGGAGGTCGTGCGGGCGATCTTTTCGATCCGGTTGTTCCGGACGAGCACGCTGCCTGCGAAGGTCCGTGCGTTCGTGCCGTCGAAAATTTCGACGTCGTCGATTAGAATGACCGAGTCCATATGATTCCTTTTCGAAAGTTACAGCATCGCATCCAGATGGAACAGTTTCGCAACCCCCGCAACCACGATCTGCATGCCCACGCAAAAAGTGAAAAATGCGACCATCTTGTTGATGACGATCGTCCCGTTGCTGCCCAGCTTCTGCATGATCCGGTGGCCCTGCGAAAGAAAAAGATAAAGTATGAGGCACATCAGGACGATGACGACGGCGATCACGAGGTAGTTGACGGCGCTCCGCACCCAGTCGTCTTTCGTGCTGGCCGAAGCCATCAGCGTCAGGATGACCGACACGCTGCCCGGACCGATGCTGATGGGAAAGGTGATCGGATAGAAGATCTGCGACTCGATCGCTTCGAGGTCGATCGGCTCCGCGCTCCTGTTCGCCGGCCGGCGGACGACGGACGAATCGGAGTCGCCGAGCCACGACAGCGCCGTGCGGCAGATCAGCAGACCGCCGCCGAGCTGCACGACCGGAAGCGACAGATCGAACAGCAGCAGCACGAAGTGTCCGATCGCCAGACTGCCCAATCCGACGCACAGATAATCGATCAGAATCCTCCGGATGATGGTTTTGCGGTTCGCGGAGTCGAGCCCCGACAGAAAACCGTTCACGATGAAGCCCGCTCCCACGGGATTCGCCACGGGAAACAGCGCCATGAAGGCGGATATGAACATGAAAGCGAAACCTTCCTTTAACATCTTGCTCCGAGTCGTGTTGAGAGTCGTGCGCCACCCCTCCGGCATCGCGGCGCGGGCGTATCGGTCCGGCGCTCGACACGCATCGGACGGCAGCCCGATGCTTCGAAGCAGTTCCAGCAAGAATGGTGCAAGGCTTTGTCGGTCGCATGCGCGATGTCCGGCGAACGGACCGGCCGGTCCGTTCGGAACCGCCGCATCTCCCGGAAACAGAAAGCGTGCCGCCGCGTCGTACACATGCAATCACCCGGGGCGGCGCTTGCGCGGCCGCTCTCCGGCGGATCGCCGAGCATCCGTGCGGGCGGACAAACCGCGAAATCCCCACGACATCGGATCGGCAGGCGGCCGCCTCAGGGTTTTCGCCCGTCGAGCCGGAGCAACCGGCACCGGAAGGCGCACACCCGCTCCCGGCCGGCCGTGCGCCGAAAAACCTCGCGGCGCGGCTCTTCCCGCTCCCGACGGAGCACAAGCCGGCCGCGGGAGTGCCGGAGGCAACGGCGCCCCCCCGAAACCCTGCGAGGGCCAATCCCCACCGCCGGCCGACAAACCGCAAATACGGTCCGAACCCGGACCCGAAGCTCCGCCGCGGAGCAAAAAAACTTCGATAAGAATGTCCGCCCCATCCGCAGGTCTACGCCCTCGCACCGTCCCCGGCCCTGCGCGTCTTCCGTCCGTACTGTCCCGACGCATGCCGCGGCGATACGCTGCATCCGCGTCGTCGCCCCATCGGGAAAGGGCACAAAGCAGCGGCTCCGCGACAAGCCGCCCCTCCTCTCGGGAAGCGCATATTCGGAAAAGATTCCGAGAAAGAGAGGCAGGGGGGGGGATAAAAAGAGGCTGTCCAAAACGCATCAGACAGCCTCTTTCGGAAAGCGGGTTCCGCTCATTTCTTCGCGGTCCGACGTCTTTTCTTCAGCCACAGATAGTAACCCGTGAGCGGGAGCGTACCGCCGATCAGTGCGCTCAGGAAATAGAGTATCTTGGTCGTCATCCCGCCCCATGATCCGGTGTGGAAGGCATAGAACCACCCCCGCAAGCTCTGCGAGCGGGGTGCATCCCGATAGCGGTCGACTCCCTCGATGCGGCCGTCGCGCGGATCGAACCGCGCCGTATCCGTGCGACGCATCGACGTGTGCGGATCGGGAACGATCCGAGCGTTGCGCTCGTTCAGCGTGATGGTCTTGTAGACGGGATACCGCATCTTCAATTCGTCCAGCACGCCGTCCCACACGGCATAGTCGAACGGCTCTGCGGCCGTTTCCACCCCCCGGCCGCCTTCTCCGCCGCGTGCCGGACGCACGCTATTCCCCTTGGCCGGCTGGGAGGAGGCCGCAGTCTGCTGCGCGCCGCCGCCGAAGAGCGAATAGGCGGCCTCACGATACCATCCGAACGACCACGTGAGTCCGGTCAGAGCCATCGCCAACAGGAAAAGTGCGGCATAGAAGCCCAGCACCGTATGGCTGTCGTACCAGAACCGGCGCCAGCCGTTCGTGCACGACACCTTCAACCGTTGTTTCAGCGCCTTGCGGGTCCGGGGCACCCAGATCGCCAGACCGCTCACGAGAATCACGACCAGCAGGAGCGTCGTAACGCCCACCACGCCCTTGCCGATCGACGGCTGTCCCTTTGCCGCCGGAGCGTCCATCAGCCAGCGGTGGAGTTTGCGCGTCGTCTGGAAAAAACCGTACTTTTTCGTCCATCCGTTCACCTCGCCGGTGTAGGGATTCACGCTCAATGTCCGGCGGGCCGCCCCCTCGAAACCCGCCATGCAGGCTTCACGCGGATCGCCCGACAGTTGCAGGGACGAGAGCTTCAGCGTATCGGGCATCTGTTCCCGGATGCGCGCCGCCAACTGCGAGGGCGCCAGCGGCTGCACGCCCTCGGGCGGCGCGACCCGGTAGAGCTGCGGATCGAGCGCCCGCGTGATCTCCTGTTCGAAAACAAGTGTGGCTCCGCTCAGGCAGATGACCGAGACCAAAATGCCGAGCGGAACGGAGAGCCACAAATGAATTTTCGCAAAAAATTTTCTCATCGTCTTTTAGCGCTGTACGGAGAGCTTGCCGGCCGTACTGACGGCGTCGGCCTCGACCGTGAGCCCTTTCGTCGCCCGTCCGGTTTTCACGTCGATCTTGTAGAACGCGGGACGGTCGCCGCCCGTTACCGTAACGGCGATGTAAGCGCAGCCGTTTTCGCCGTAAGGCTCGCCGCCGAATCCGGCCAGATCGTCGGGGAAGCCCGTAACGGGAGTAATCGTTCGATCCTCGGCCTTGAAGATCGCCAGTTCGTCGGTAGCGGCGCTCGTACCGCTCATCATCCCCTCGACACCGTCGGAATAGAGCTGAAGCAGGAAATAGTCCTCCGTTATGTGCCAGCAACGGTAGATCGGATGCCGCGTGCCGATCTCTTCGAAGTTCACATAGTATGAGGGATCGAACGTCGTCTCGCCCTTCTTGATGCGCACCACGCCCGAGGGCAGCTTGCCCGTAACCTTTTTCAGCTCGTCGGACGAAGTGAACGTGCGTCCGTATCCCGGCGAGAAGACATAGAGATCGCCGTTGTCGGCCGCCCAGATGGTCTGGTAGTACTGCGAGCGCATACGGCCGCTGGCGAACCCGATCTTGTCCGTCTCGGCGATGACGGGCGTCTCCTCGAAATTGTCGCCGCTGTAAATGGCGATATAAGCCTTGTCGGGATACTGCGTCGAGGGAATGACGCCGGACGTATAGGAGCCGCTGCCCGATCCGCCGTCCTTGGTCGTTATCAACTCCTGATCGGTTACCTTGTCCGGCCACTTCTTGATGCCATAGCGGCTCATACCCATCGGCACGACCGAGGTGTAGAGTTTGCCGTTGGCCTCGACGATCCCCGCGAAGGTTACCTTCTCGCCGTTGCCGAGGAAATTCTCGGCCAGCACGGCGCTCTCGGACTGCGATCCGGTCGTGGCGTCGAGGTAGTTGAACAGAAGGGCCTGCGCCACGTCGTCGCCGTCCTTTTCGGTCGAGTCGCCCGTGGAGGCCGTAATCACGTAGTCGCCCCACGTACCGTACGTGGTGATGCGGTTGTACTCGTAGGTGTACTTCTTCGTCGGCTGGCCGGCTTCGTTCAGGTAGTAGGAAGCTCCCGTTCCGGCACCGCCCTTGTTATAGACCAGCGCGAAGACGTACTTGTCGTCCTTGAACACCCAGTAGGTCCCCTCGATCACCTCCGTGCCCTGTCCCACGGTGCTCACGCTGCCTTCGTCGAGCGACGGAGCCACGACCAGATAGCTGGCGTCGTCCACCGTGGCCGCGATGACATAAGCCTCGTCCGTATCGGCCGGCACCGGAGGTTCGTTTCCACCGCCATTGCCATTGCCGTCATCGTCCGTGCATGAGGTCAGACAACTGCCGCCGAGGCAGAATCCGATGGCCAAAGCCCACATAAAATACTTTTTCATAGATATTCGTTTTTTATTTGATAGTGTTTCAATTCCCGAAGTGCACCCGGACTTTGAAGTAGAAGGCCCGTCCGGCTTTCTGAAGGCTGAAGTTGTCGTACAACCGGGCGTCGGTGAGGTTGCGGCACTCCACGGAAAGGTTGTAGCGCCCGTGCATCAGACTGTACGACACAGAGACGTTGTGCGAGAACTGATCGGGCACGTAGGCTTTGGAACTCTTGTCGCCGATGTTCTCCCATTTGAGCGGGAACTCATGCTGCCAGAAACTATCGTAGGTGATCGTCAGCGTGTTTCCCTTGGCGAACAGGTCGTGCCAGAAGAAGCTGGCGTCGACGTTGGCGAACCGGTAGGGAGTGTTCGGCAGACGGACCTTGTAGTGCATGCTCGCCTGCTGCGAATTTCCCGTCCAGTTCTTCTCCCAGTCGCGCGTGTCGATGCTGTTGTAGGTTCCCCCGACATTGAACCACCGCGCGAAGGCATAGCGCAGCGAGATGTTGTAGCCTTTGGTCTTCACATGTCCGTGGTTCTCGTAGATGCCGTACTGCGTGCTTCCGTGCTTTCCCAGACTGCGCTTGATGTAGTCCTTCGTATTGCGGTAGATCAGGCTGCCGTCGACGTAGATGTTGTGCCGGCCCAACGAAACGCTGTAGCTGAGATTGAAGTTGAAATTGTCGCTCTTCTCGGGTTTCAGATCGGTCTTGCCGGCTTCGAGGTCTTCGTCGCCGAACAGCTCGTCGGTGGTGGGCAGACGATAGGCTTTCTCGTAGGAGAGCTTCGCCTGCAGCTCCTTCAGGATATGGTAGGTTCCGGCGGCTCCGTACCCCCACGAACTGACCCGCTTGTCGAGGTTGATGTAGTTGCCCACGCCGTCGGCGCTCTGCGATACGGGGCCTTCGTTGTATTGGTTGTAGTATTTGACGAATGCCGATGCGTTCCATTTCTCCGAAGGCATCAGACGGTAGGAGAGGCCGCTGATGTTTTTGCGTGTGATCTTCGGGATGTCGAAATCCGTCAGCACGGAGGAGGTGCCCACGTAGGATCGGCTCGTGCGGCGGAAATTGCTGAAGATGTGGTTGAAAGTCAGGAAGTGCATCCGACCGATGCGGTAGTTCAGATTCAGCGTGGCATTCCAGTTCGTATTTTTCGACTCGCTGTTCTGATAGGACTGCTCGCCGCGGCTGTCCGTCGGATAATACTGTCCGTACCAGTTGTAGGCACGGGCCGCCGTGTCGATGTTGCGGGTGATGTTGTGGTTGTAATTGGCCGTTATCGTCAGGTCGAGGCGCTTGACGAGGAAATTGCGCTTCTGATACTCCAGCGACGGCATGAAGGAGTGTCCCTTGCGGTGTTTCTCTCCGAAGACGATCTCCTGATAAACGCCCGTCTGGATCTCCTTGTAGAAATTGGAATACGAAAAGCCCAGCACCAGCCGGTCGGCCCACTTCTTGCCCACGAAGCCGACCTTGCCCATCACGACCTCGTTGTGGAACGCATCGTTGAATCGGCGGACGCGCTTCACGTCGTTCTCGTCCACCGGAAATTTGTGCACCGATCCGTCCTCCCCGATCTCGAACTCCCGCACCCAGTTGTCGATGTGATAGTCGTTGTCCGAATAGTTCTGGAAAGCGTTGATTTCGTACATGAAGCCGCTCTTGAAAGTCTGCCCGAAATCGACGTAGGAGCGGTGCGTATTGAACGATCCGTAGGAGTAGGAGGCATCGGCGAACCAGCTGCGGCGGTTTTTGTTCGTAACGATATTCACCACGCCTCCGATGGCGTCGGTCCCGAACTCCACGGGAACCACGCCCTTGTAGACCTCGATGCGTTCGGCGAAATTGACCGGTATGTTGTTCAGGTCGAAAGCCGTACCTGCCCCCTCCTGCGGCACTCCGTCAATGAAGACTTTGACATGTTTCCCGCTGAATCCGTCCAGCATCAACTGCATGTCGGAACCCACGCCGCCCGATTCGCGGAGCTTCATGCCCGGCAGCTGCGAAAGCGCGTCGCTCAGGTTCTTGGTCGAATTTTGCAACTCCCGGGTGTCCAAAGCCACGGCATTGAAAGGCGATCGGCGGATGCGGCTCACGCCGCTGCCCGTTACGACGACCTCCTCCACTTCCGTAACCGAAGGCTGCAGGACGATCGTGCGGCGGTGGGGGGGGGTGGAGCGCGACTTGTGTCCGACAACGACGTCCGTCTGGCTGGGCTCGAAACCCACGGCTGAAACGATCAGTTCGTAGGCACCGGCCGGAGCGTGCAGGCGGAAGAATCCCTTGTCGTCGGTCGTGCATCCGTAATGGGTATCTTTCAGATAGACGGTAGCCGAATGGACGGCGGAACTGTCCGCGGATACGACCCGCCCGGCGAGAGCGGGCAGCGGCCGATGTCCTCGATGTTCGCGGGCGGGATTCTGAGCCGCAGCCGGAAAGTTCCAGCTCAACGCCAGCGCCAAGATGAAAATCCGGAAAAGAGTCCGTTTGAACACGTCGTTTGCAACAAAAGCCATATCAGATCGATTTCCTCATTTTGGGGCTACAAAGATCGGCGATTCCGGGAGACACGGCAATCCCCATTTTTCGGTATTTTACACACGTTTCGCTGCCCAATCAGGGTATATATCCTTTGAAAGACGAAAATGCCCGATCGCCCGCCGGAGAATCCCGCTCAACCGGAGCACATCCGGCGTTCGGGCACCGCCAGCAGCATTTTCCAGCCGAAGGCCATGCCCTCGAAGAGCGGACGATCCGTCAGGCGGCCGTCGCTCCGACGGCGGGAAGGATGCCGAAGGCCGCGTCCGAAACAGACGGCCTACCATCCTCCCGAGGCCAGACGGGAAGCGCCCTGTCCGCCCCCGCATTCCCGCCCGGCGGCAAAGAAGCGGCGCACCGAAGAGGTCGTCGGTTCCGCAGAAGCGTCGTACGTCCCTGCCGGCGGACGAACTGCACATAGCTCGGGACATCGGCGGCGGACGATCGCCTGCCGGTGCTCGCCCGCCACGCGGCAGAGAGACTTCCGCCCCGACCAGCGATCCCGAATACCGTCTTCGGGGCGACACGAGACGACCGACGGGCCGGGTTCTGCACAATCCGGAAATATCGCCATTTTTATACTCCGGAATCGGCTTTGTTCCGTTCAGATCGCGGCGCGATGCGGCATCGGAGAGGTCGTATCTCCGGAAGAGGCTCTCTCGGGAAAGAGTACCGGTACGCCGGCCATTGCCGCCCGACTGCCTCATACATCGGCCCGGCACCGACACGTCTCAACGTGCCGGCCTCCGGAGGGGGGGCTTCCGAAGCCGGCCGCATCGGACCGGACGACAATTCCGCCGGTTCGCCCCCGGCCGACCGTCCTGTACCGCACTCGCAGGCGGAGCAGACACTTCTGTCGGCGAGCGTCACCTTCCGCGACACAACGGACGTTCCATCCGTCTTATCGCCGAACACGGGCTTTCGACGACAGGCAAACGGCGCCCCCGTCCTTCGCCCCGAGCGAACGAAAGTCGTCGATCCGAGAAGAGGGCACTGCCCCACCCGACACGGTTTCGATCAGAAGCGGCGCACTCCCGCCGTCGTCTCCGTCCGCCCGGCGGTTCGGGCTCCGTTTCAAACAGAGCGGAAAAAACAAATCGAAGCCGCCCGCTCCGTATCATCGACGGCTGTCGAGGTCCCGTCCGAGCATGCATACTCGGCCGCGTCCTGTAACCTCGAATGGCAAACAACGAAAACAAGGCAGGCCAACGAATCTTTTGCCGCCGCTTCCGGAGAACCTCTTATTCGGGGGAAAATACGAAAACTGTACCGATCGAAAAGAGGCTGTCTGAAATTCGTCAGACAGCCTCTTTTCGATCGGGAAGTGGTACCACCAGGAATCGAACCGGGGACACAAGGATTTTCAGTCCTTTGCTCTACCAACTGAGCTATGGCACCATCAATATCAACGCTTATGTGTCTTAAGCGAGTGCAAAGGTAAAACGATTTTTCGAATTTCCAAAATTTCTGCCGGAAAAACCGCCGGAAACTCTAAAAAAAACAGCAAGGCCCCGCCCTATCTTCCGTCCATGCGGCACAGGGAAGCGAAAAGCGGCCGGACCCTCAGGTCCGGCCGCCGGACACGGCTTGAACTAATTGCGGTACCCCTCGTTTTGCTCGCCGAAATTGGGGTTGTTCTGCAA
>OVXI01000455.1_pt1 | contig 9618 bp, 8 predicted proteins | sample 1732031 | NCBI WGS metagenome assembly OVXI01 (sample SAMEA4545821, study PRJEB24839) | metagenome | biome: chicken; feature: ceca content | place: Italy | collected 2013-05 | reverse complement strand
ATTTACATTTTTTTACAGATATGATACTCTATAACCAGGGAGGATAAAAACTGAGAAGTGCTTTCCCAATGCTGCTGTACGCACAAAAAATGAAGCCATATTCAGTTTGTGTCGAACCAATTTTATCATATGGGCATCCAACTTACACTTGGAATTTTGGATTATTTTATGGAGGTATTGTTATGAGAAAAGCATTAGCCCTAGTTGTGTGTCTTGCCATGGTATGCGCTATTGTCTTTGTGGGATGTGAGGGTACATCTAATGTTCCGGACTCCAATAAGGGTGGAGAGAATATCATAGTTGATAACAGAAATGATTATACAGAAGATATTCAAGAGGAGCAAAATACACAACAGGAGCAAAATACACAACAGGAGAGTATAGGGGTAACGGATGAGGATTTTTCTATTGTCGGGTATCTGTATGAAGACACGTTCTCTAGTATGTATTTTCTGGTTGTTACAAACAACTCCAAGGTTCCGGTAAGCTTATCTGCAAATGGTATTGCACGTGATGCTAATGATGGAATGATTGGGGCAGATGATTTGTCCATCGATGTTCTTGGTCCGGGGGAAACATCCGTTGGGTACTTCTACTTCAGCGATGTGAAAGACGTAGCGAGCGTGGATTACACGTTTGAATATGATACATCCACCTACTATTATCCGGTTATTTCCAATCTTTCTGTTGAACAAACATTGAATGACCGCAATGTAACCGTAAAAGTCACTAACAACGGTAATAGCTGTGCTGAATTTGTGGAAGCGCACGCACTCTTCTTTGATAGCAATAAAAATTTAATTTACCATGCAAGTAATTATGTTGTTGATAATGACAACGAAATCAAGCCTGGAAAGAGTATTACTACTCAGTTAGACAGTTATGAATCTTATGACCACGTAGAAGTTTATTTTACTGGTCGGTCAACAGGTAAAACTGTTGATCCCAATGCCGTAAGCGTAGTTTCGGATTCAGATTTTGAAATCAATGAACACTTATATGCTGGCTCCTTCTCAACGCAGTATTTCTTAATTGTAAAAAGTAATGCGAGTGTGGCTGTTGGGATTACTGCAAATGCAACGGCAAAAGATGCAAACGGTGCTGTCTTGGGTGCAGCATCCATGGAAATTGATATCCTTGGCCCAGGCGAAACAAGTATTGGGTATTTCTACTTCGCTGACGTTCTAGATGTAGCGACGGTTGAATATGAGCTGTCTTATGATACGGAACCATATTACACACCTGTCCTTGGAAATTTGAGCGTTGAGCAAACAATTAATGCTGAGAATATTGTTGTAGGTATTACAAATAATGGCACAAAACCTGCACGATTTGTTGAAGTATATGCTCTATTTTTCGATGCAGATAATAATGTAGTTGAAACTGCAAGTAGCTATGTTGTTGATGATGATAGTGAAATCAAACCTGGAAAAACACTTGTGGAGCAATTAAATGCGTACGATTCGTTTGACCATGTAGAAGTCTACTTAACTGGACGCGGTGATTAACGATAGGTTATCATTTGCTGAAGTGATGCTACGGTATGTGTGTTTGTTCTTGTAAGCTATTTAAATTTGTTTAGTATCGTATAAATAACTGTACCCAAAGAAGGCCGCCCCTCCGGGCGGCCTTTTCAGTGTGTCAAAATTTCTTTTTACGCGTACAAAATCGCCCCGCTTCTTTGGAAGCAGGGCGATTTTTTCAGCCGTAGTTATCTTTGAGATATGCAATCGCCTGGCGATAGCCGTCCAGGCCTTGACCCTGGATGGTTTTCACGCAGGCCATCCCGGCATAGGAAACCTGCCGGAACGGCTCTCTGGCGTCCACCTGGGAGATGTGAACCTCCACGGCGGGGATTGCCACCGCTTTCAGGGCATCCAGAATGGCCACGGAGGTGTGGGTATAGGCGGCGGGGTTGATCACAATGCCGTCAAAACAGCCGTAGGCCGCCTGGATTTTATCCACCAGGGCTCCTTCGTGGTTGGATTGAAACTGCTCCACCGTGACCCCCAGGGCCTTTCCGGTCTCCTCCAGAATGGCCAGGAGCTCCTGAAAGGACTGCTTGCCGTAGATATCCGGCTCCCGGATACCCAGCATATTGATATTGGGGCCGTTCAGTACCAGAATTTTCATGCCATATCCTCCTGGGTCAGAATCTGGGAAAGGGTGTCCTCCAGGGTTTTGTTGTTGTCCACAATCTTGTCCGCAAAGGCCTCATACATGGGCTTGCGAACCTGGTACATCTGCTGCAAATCCCCGGTCTGGGAAAGGGGCCGCCCTTCCGTGGGAAGCTGGGAAATCTCCCTTTGGAGGAAATAGATGGTGCCGTTCTGATGGAGAAGGGGATAGTTCTCCTCACGGGTGACACAGCCGCCGCCGGTGGCAATCACCAGCCCGGAGGCTTTTCCCAGTTCTCCCAGAACCTGGGTCTCCCGCTTCCGGAAGCCATCCTCGCCCTCCTGGGCAAAGATTTCCGGAATGGTCATCCCTGCAGTCTCCCGGATAACCACATCCGCATCCACGAACTTTCTTCCGGTCTTTTGGGCCAGGAGCTGTCCTACCGTGGATTTCCCACAGCCGGGCATCCCAATGAGAATCAGGTTCTCCATGGGACGACGGATCTGGTGGTAGACCTGTCCAATGGTTTTCTTGGAAATTTCCTTCAGCATAAACCACTGGGCGCTTTCCACCGCCTGGGCTACCAGCATCCAAAGACCGTTCTCTGTGATGCAGCCCTTTGCCTCTGCATCCATCAGAAGTTGCGTCCGGGCAGGATTGTAGATAAGATCCAGCACCCCTTCCAGCTGGGGAAACAGGGCTACATCCACAGGAGCCACGCCGGTGTTGGGATACATTCCCACAGGGGTTGCATTGACAATCACCCGGGCATCCTGGTGTTTTTGAAGATTTTCATAGTTGTCCGGCCCCTGGCGGGAGATGACTACCACCTGAGCCCCTTTCTCCTGCAGTACCGCCTGAGCGGTGACGGAGGCACCTCCGCTGCCCAGAACCAGAACCTTTTTTCCGGCAACCGACAGACCGGATTTTTCCAGCATGGAGGTAAAGCCGGAGTAATCCGTGTTATGCCCAATCAGATCCCCCGCAACATCCAGAACCACGGTGTTCACAGCACCCAGCCTCTGGGCGGTGGGGGTTAGCTTCTTACAGTAGGGGATGACGGCTTTCTTATAGGGGATGGTTACATTGATTCCGGAGAAATCGCCATTTTTCAGAAATTCCTCCAGCTCCTCCGGCTTTTTTTCAAACAGGGTATAGGTGTAATCCCCCAAAAGACCATGAATCCGGGGGGAGTAGCTGTGTCCCAGCTTTTCACCCAGCAAACCGCAAATCATCATACCACCTCGGAGTAACTGCCCAGATACTTGAATTCCTCGCACAGATCATCCAGCTCACACATGAGCTGCACAAACTCCTGGGAGTAGATGGAGGTCTCCAAATCAAAGTAGAACATGAACTCGAAATCCCGGTCAGGGATGGGTCTGGATTCCAGCTTGATCACATTGATTCCCAGTACATACAGTCGGGCCAGAACCTTATACAGGGTACCGGGCTTGTGGGGCAGCACCATCATGATGCTGGTCTTGTCCGCACCGGGATAGATTTCCAGATTCTTGCTGATGCAGATAAAGCGGGTACGGTTGTTGCCCTTGTCCTGAATGCTGTCTGCCAGGCTGCACAGCCCATAGATTTCCTCGCAGTTTTTGCTGGAAATGGCGGCAGCGTGATTGTTCTGGGACTGGGCCACCATTTGGGCAGCCACAGCGGTATTTTCCACAGGGATAATCTTCACACCAGGCATATTCTTGAGGAAATCGCTGCACTGGTTGATGGCCTGCTCATGGGAGTAAATCTCCTGAATGTCCGAGAGCTTGGTACCGGGCTTTGCCAGCAGGTTGTGGTCGATTTTCAGCCGGAAGGTGCGAACAATGGAGAAGTTGTGGTGAATCATCAGGTCGTAAACCTTCTTCACAGAGCCGGCGGTGGAGTTTTCAATGGGGAGGATTCCGTACTGGCACAACCCCTGCTCGATGGCTCCAAAAATGGCATCGAAGTTTTTGAAGTACATAATCATGGGGTTCTTGAAAATCTTCTCACAGGCAATCTGAGAATAGGCGCCCTCCACACCCTGACAGGCCACCATAGGAGCCTGAGGGAACAGCTTGGGGGTGTTCTCAATGGAGTCGGTAATCTTCCGGTAAAGCTCTGTAGCGGTGCTGTTCTGCTTGCTCTGGTAGCTGCGGCTCAGCTCAAAAATCATGGAGTACAGCACCCGGGTGTAGTCGTCCATGTCGGGACCTGCCAGCTTGGCCACCTCCTGCAGCTTCTGCCGCTCTCTTGCAGGAACGTAGATGGGCAGGTCATTTTCTTTCTTATATGCGGCGATGTCCCGGGTAATCTCCATCCGCTGGGTGAAAAGACTCACCAGTTGATCGTCAATATTATCGATTTTTTCCCTCAGTTGTGTAATGTCCATATGAAATCCTCCTGTCTTTCTTTTCAAAGGTTTGCGCATAAATAGCTGTCGAAAAGGGCAATGGCTGCGGCGGCCTCCACCACAGGAACTGCTCTTGGGACAATACATGGGTCATGGCGCCCCTGGATTTCCAAGGGGCAGGGGGTACAGGTGCTGTAATGCACGCTCTGCTGCTGCCGGGCAATGGAGGGGGTGGGCTTGAAGGCTGCCCGGAAGGTCAGGGGCATGGCGTTGGTAATTCCCCCTAATATTCCGCCGCTGTGATTGGTGGTGGTCTGAATCTTGCCCTGGGCGATGACAAAGGCATCGTTGTTTTCGCTGCCGGTCATATCCGCCACCTGGAACCCGGCTCCAAATTCCAGCCCCTTTACGGCGGGAATCCCATAAACAATCCCAGCAATCCGGCTCTCCATGCCGCCGAACATGGGGTCGCCCCACCCGGCGGGAAGTCCGGTCACATAGCAGCTGATTACACCGCCCACGCTGTCTTTCCGGGCTCTGGCCTCTGCGATTCTCTGGCGCATAGCCTCCCCGGCGGCGGGATTTACCACAGGAAAGTCTTTCCCAATCCGGGAAAGCTCCGGGTAGGTTGGGTCCAGCGGCTCATCGGCTACGCCGCCGATGGAGTCGATTTTGGCGGCGATGGTGATACCCATAGCTTCCAGCCACTGCTTGCAAAGCCCTCCCGCAATACACAAGGGGGCTGTCAGCCGCCCGGAAAAGTGTCCGCCTCCCGCCACGTCCTGAAAGCCCTTGTACTTGACCTGGGCGGTGTAGTCTGCGTGGCCCGGCCTGGGGGTGTCCAGAAGATTGCTGTAATCCTTGGAGCGGGTATTGTGATTGTAAATCACGGCACTGATGGGTGCGCCGCAGGTGTGACCGTTTACAATGCCGCTGAGAAACTCCGGCGCATCTGCTTCCTTCCGGGGGGTTGAGTAGTCGTTTTGTCCCGGGGCTCTCCGGTTGAGAAAGGCTTGCAGCTTTTCCAAGTCCGCAGAAAGACCGGCGGGAATCCCGTCCAGACACATGCCGATGGCAGGGGAGTGGGACTGCCCGAAAATGGACAGCTTCAGATGTTCACCGTAGGTACTGCTCATAGCGGCCTCCTGACTTCTTGTAATCCTCCCAGAAGGAGGGGTAAGATTTTTCCACGCACTGGGCTCCCAGAATGGTCACAGGCCCCTGGGCGATGGTGGCGGCGATGGCAGCCGCCATAGCAATCCGGTGGTCTGCGGCAGAGTCGATGGTGCAGCCCTGAAAAGTACCGGGATAAACGGTAAAGCTGTTCTCCTCTGCATGGGTTTTGACACCCAAACGGGCAAGCATCTGGGAGACAGAGGCAACCCGGTCGGATTCTTTCAGCCGCAATCGGCGGATGTTGGTAAACACAGCCCCTTTTTTGGCGGCTGCCACCACGGATAAAATAGGAACCAAATCCGGGATGTCCCCGGCATCAATGGTGATGTGCTCTTCCAGAGCCTCCAGAAGGGCTTTTGCCGCCCGGTCCCCCTGAGGGGAATCCTCCTCCAGCCCGGTAACCGAAACCAGAGAGCCCAGAGCTCCGGCTGCCAGAAAGAAAGCGCCGTTACTCCAGTCCCCCTCCACGGCCAGTTCCCCGGGAGATTGGAAGGGGTAAGCATAGGAAAGGTTCGGCAGGGAGATTTTGACTCCAAAAATCTCCAGGGCTTTTTCCGTCATGGCGATGTAGGGAGCGGATTCCATTTTTCCTGTAATTTCCAGTGTGCTTTTCCCGGGAATCAGGGAAAGGGCCCACAGAAGACCGGAAATGTACTGGCTGGATACGCTTCCGCTGATTTGATAGTCTCCGGCTTTCAGCCGCCCCACACAGCGAAGGGTCTGGGGGGTGGGTCTTTCCAGACGGCAGCCCATCCGCTCCATCTCCTCCCAAAGAGGGGAGAGGGGCCGCTGGGGCAGCCGGCCTGCCAGCAAAAAGGTTGCATCCACCCCCAACGCTCCTACAATGGGCAGAAGGAACCGCAATGTGGAGCCGCTTTCCCCGCAGTCCAGGACTGCGGTCTGGGAAAAGGCGGAAATGGGGGAGATTTCGTAGCCCCAATCCTTCCGGGATATATCCGCACCCAGCGCCCGGAGACATTGGGCGGTGGCTTCAATATCAGCATTGGTCTGCTGACAAATCAGCTGGGTAGGGGAGGCAGAAAAGGCAGCACAAATCAGAAGGCGATGGGCCTGAGACTTGGAGGGGATGGCTTTCACTTCCCCCTGAAGCTTTTTGGGATTGAGTACAATATCCATCATGCAAGCCCTGCCTCAATAAAGCTTTGTAATTGGCCAACGGGAGTGGGCAGGAGAATGCAGTCCCCAATCTCCCGGGGAACCACCAGATTCACGGTACCGCCGGAGCGCTTTTTGTCCGACAGGGCAGAGGTGAAAAGCTGCTGGGCTGAATACCCGGTGGTCAAGGGGAATCCGAACTTCTCCAAAATCTCATGGATGGCATCTGCCGTATCCCCGGAGGTGATTCCGGCTTTTTCGCCGGCTCTTGCCACAATGGCCATTCCGGTGGCCACAGCCTCTCCGTGGGAGATGGTAAAGTGGCTCTGGGCTTCAATGCCGTGACCGATGGTGTGCCCCAGATTCAGCTTCTGCCGGGCACCAGTGTCAAATTCATCCTCTGCCACCACATTCCGCTTCAATTCCACACACCGGGCGATGACTGCCTCCCGGTCAAAGGAAAATCCCTCTGCCAACAGCTTGTCAAAGAGCACCTTGTCGTAAAGCACACCGTACTTGATAATCTCCCCGCAGCCGTCCCGGAAAATCTCCTGAGGCAGGGTGGAAAGGGCATCCATGTCGCACAGTACAAGACTGGGCTGGTAAAAAGCACCGGCCAAATTTTTTCCGGCGGATAAATCAATGGCGGTCTTGCCTCCTACGGAGGAATCCACCATGGAAAGCAAAGAAGTGGGGATTTGCACATAGGCAATGCCCCGCAGATAGGTAGCAGCCACAAATCCCGTCAGGTCTCCTGTGACACCGCCCCCCAGAGCAACCAGCACATCGCTGCGGGTCAGCTTGTTTTCTGCCAGAAAATTGAGAATTTTCAGATAGTTTTCCCCGTTTTTGCTGGCCTCTCCCGCCGGGAAGGTGTAATGTATGACGTTAAGCCCAGTGGTTTTCAGACTTGCTTCCAGGGTACCGCCGTACAGGCCCCACACGGTTTCGTCGCTGACAATGGCGGCGGTATTTCCTTTGCAGAAGGGCAAAATACGGCTTCCCGTCTGGGAAAGTAAGCCTTTTCCCACAATCACCTGATAATTTCTGGAAGCGGGTACATCAATAGTAGTCATCCGTCTACCTCCTTTTTACGTCTCCTGCCATCCTCCAGAAGCTGCACCAACTGTGCCTCATCCTCCCGGACAATGGCATCCCGGTACTGGCACAAGCTGTGGATATACACATCCAGCTCCTTGAGAATGTTCTCTTTGTTGGCAAGGAACAGCTCCGCCCACATCCCCGGATTCAGCCAGGCCACCCGGGTCAAATCCTTATAGCTGCCGGCGGAAAAGCCCTTGTGGGCAGCTGCCGTGGGGGATTTGATATAGGCGTTGCTGACGATATGGGGCATCTGGGAGGTGAAGGCAATCATCTCGTCGTGCTTTTCTCCGGTGGTTACAGAGAACTTCCCAAAATGACAGGGGGCAAGGGCCTCCACCGCCCGTTCCAGAAGCCGGGCATCGTCAAATCTGGGGGGGACAAGCACCATAGGGGCGCCCTGAAAGAGATTGGAACGGCTGTACTTAAAGCCCGATTGGTGAGAACCGGCCATAGGATGTCCGCCGATAAAAGTGAATCCATATTTTTCCGCCACCGGGAAGGCGAAATCGCAGATTTCCTTTTTTACGCCGCAGCAGTCCATCACCAGTGCTTCCGGGGAAATCTTCCCGGCGTTTTCCTCCAGCCAGGCGATACATCCGCCGGTGTAGATTGCCAGGAGAATCAAATCACATTGGGGAATGGTTTCCTGATTCAAAGGCGCTTCCACAGCGCCTGCCAGCTGGGCAAATTCCAGAATGGAAGCGTCCTGATCCTGGGCAAATACCCGGTGCCCGGCCTTGGCGTAGGCTCTGGCCAGGGAGCCCCCAATCAGGCCCAGACCCAGGATTCCTACTCTCATTTAATGGCCTCCCGTACTCTCTCCACAGCCTGCTGCAGCTGGGCAAACTGTTCCAGATTCAGGGACTGGGCACCGTCGCACAGGGCACAGGCGGGATTGTTGTGTACTTCCACCATGATGCCGTCCGCTCCGGCAGCTGCGGCGGCAACGGCCATGGAGGGCACCAAAGAAGCACGGCCTGTGGCGTGGCTGGGGTCCACCACCACCGGCAGGTGGGTCAGCTCGTGAAGAACAGGAACGGCGGAAAGATCCAGGGTGTTTCTGGTGTAGGTCTCGTAGGTACGGATTCCCCGTTCACACAGAATGATATTTTCATTGCCTTCGCTCATGATGTATTCAGCGCTCATGAGCAGCTCCTGCAAGGTGTTGGCCAGGCCCCGCTTCAGCAAGATGGGCTTGTGAGTCTTGCCCAGCTCCTGAAGCAAATCGAAGTTCTGCATATTTCTGGCACCCACCTGAATGATGTCCACATCCTCAAATAAATCCAGGGAGCGGATGTTCATAATCTCTGTGATGATGGGAAGTCCGGTGGCTTTCTTGGCCTCCAGCAGCAGTCGGATACCTTCTCCTTTCAACCCCTGGAAGGCGTAGGGGGAGGTGCGGGGCTTGAAGGCGCCGCCCCGGAGGAACTGGGCCCCGGACTTCTTCACGCTTTCGGCGATGCCGCAAATCTGCTCCTCGCTCTCCACGGAGCAGGGCCCGGCGATGAACTGGAAGTTGCCGCCGCCCAGCTTCACGCCGCCCACCTGGATGACCGTGTCCCGGGGATGGAACTTGCGGTTGGCGTTCTTGAAGGGCTCCTGGATGCGCTTGACCTCCTCCACGATATCCAGGGCCTTGATGAGGTCGATGTCCACCACCGAGGTGTCCCCCACCAGTCCCAGCACCGTCTGGTTGGAGCCGGTGCTCATGTGGATCTCCAGTCCCAGGCTTCTGAGCCAGTTTTTCAGGTTTTCCAACTGCTTTT
>OVXI01000448.1_pt1 | contig 9681 bp, 10 predicted proteins | sample 1732031 | NCBI WGS metagenome assembly OVXI01 (sample SAMEA4545821, study PRJEB24839) | metagenome | biome: chicken; feature: ceca content | place: Italy | collected 2013-05 | reverse complement strand
GATGGGTACGGCGGAAGCCTGGACGCTTTCTTCACGGCGCTGGACCGGGGAGAGGAAGCAGCTTCCTCGCGTTGGGACGCTTATCTGCGTTCTCTTGCCACGGCGGTGAACAGCCTGCATATGGCGTTTGACTGCCCCGTGATTCTGGGAGGATATGTGGGGGCGTATATGGTGCCCTATATGGAGCGGCTGCGTGCGATGGCTTCCGCTCTCGATACCTTTGGCGGAGACGGCTCTTATTTGCAGCCCTGTCTGTACCGCCGGGAGGCCTCCGCCGTGGGGGCGGCTCTGCTGTTTATTGAGCCGTTTATGGAATCGATCTGAAAACGCGGCCTGCGTGGGAATTCCCGTGCAGGCCGCGTCTGGTATCTTTTTATTCTTTTTTTTCGGCATCCCGGCGGATGCGTTTGCGGTATTCGCCCGGCGATTCCCCCACGGCCTTTTGAAAGACCTGTGCAAAATAGGACTGGGAGGAAAAGCCCACCGTCCCCGCGATCTGGGAGATAGGGTGAGAGGTGTCGCGAAGCAGGGCGCAGGCTTCCTCCACGCGCCGTGCGTTCAGATAATTGATGGGCGACATGCCGATGTATTCGCGAAACGCGTGCGCCAGGTAATACTTGTTCAAACGGCTGATCTCCGCCAGATGATCCAGCGAAATCGGGTGACGGAAATTGTCGTCGATGTACCGCTTGACCGCGGAGCACTCCCGGGCGGTTCGCTTGGGGGCATGGATGGAAAATTCCTGCGGCTGAAGCCGCTTGATCAGCAGCAGGATCGATTGAAAGGAATATTGCGACAATTTTTCATAATGCGGCTGTTGGGTTTCCATTTCGGTGAGCAATAGGCGCAGAAAAAAGCGGATTTCGCTTCGGATGGTCCGGCAGTGGAAAATTCCGCAGCTGTTCCATGTTCCGCCGCCGGAAGAGTCCAGATAAATCCCTTCCACACCTACAGACACATATTCGACGATCCCCGTTCCATGCGGCTGCTCCGTATGTCCCGCGTCGGGGGTGATGACAATCAGATCATCTTCCCGCAGAGAATAGGATTCTCCTTCCGATAAAAAATCAATTTCCCCGCGAAGGACATAAAAGAATTCGGCAAATGGATGCGAATGCGGCGCGCCGTGCCACTCTCCCTCGTAACGGGAGGAGGACGCATACAAAAGGCTGGCGCTCACGGAATTGCTTCCCTGTGTACGCAGAGTAAATGGAACGTTGCTCATGGCGATCCTCCTTCCAGCCGGCGCTGCCCTCCGACACGATGTGGTCAGCGCGGCACAAGCTTGAAAGAATGCAATCCGTTTTCCATATTATACTCTGTTTTCTTTTGTGAAGCAATTCTTTTTCATCGAATAGCATAAAAAACTATCGAAATATTGCGCGATATTGTGAAATTATTGCTAACTATAATTTCTCAGTGTAGAAATATTGATAACAATATTTATAAATCATAAGACAGTTGTTCATTTGCAAACTACGCAAACAACCAATCTGTTTCCAGTTCCACGGGATGCAGCAGCTTGGAAGGATTGACCTTCTCGCCGTGGAAATCACTGCCCGCGCTGACGTGCAGATCATACCGCCGCGCAAGGTCAAGGTAGTCCCGCACCATGTCGGGAGTGTGCTCCGGGTAATAGCATTCCAGCGCGTCCAGCCCGGCCTCCTCCTTCAACCGGCGGACCAGTTCTTCCAGCCGCTCCGGCTCGTAGTGCAGCTGGCACGGATGCGCCAGCACGGCCTTGCCGCCGGACGCGTGGATGACGGAAATGCACGTCGCGGCGTCGGCTTTGTACCGCTCAATGCGCTTGTACTCGCTGGTGTCGAGGTAGCGGTCGAAGGCTTCGCGCGTGGAGGATACAAAGCCATGGCGCAGAAGTACCTGCGCGAAATGCGGACGCGCGACCACGCCGCCTTTTGCCAGCTCCTCCACCTCGGAAAGCGGAATCCCCACGCCTTTTTCTTCGAGAAAGGCCGCGATGCGGTATTTGCGCTCGTCCCGGCTGTCTTTCAGCTTTTGGCACAGCGCCTGCATCTCCGGGCAGTCCTCCCGCAGGCCAAGGCCCACAATGTGCAGATGCCGGTCCTCGCTGGCTCCCAATTCAATCCCGCGCAGGACGGTGATTTCCGTTTCCTCTCCGGCCTGCACGGCTTCGGAGAGTCCGTCCACGGTGTCGTGGTCGGTGAGGGCCAGACACCCTATTCCCGCCTTCTGCGCCAGACGCACCAGCTCCGCCGGGCGGTACTGCCCATCCGACGCTGTGCTGTGCGTATGGAAATCGCACTGTTGAAGCATGATGAAAAGCCCCCTGATTGATCGGTTTAAGAATGGTAAGTAAAGATCACCTTTCGCTCCCGTGTGGGATCAAATTCTACCAAAAACACAGATTGCCATTTTCCTAAAAGCATTTTTCCATCCTCAACCGGGATGCTTGTGCTGACGTCAAAGAAGAGCTGACGCATATGTGCAAAACCGTTAATGCGTTCATTGACCGGAACATCCCGGATGTCGATAATATCGTGTCGATATTCGCCGGTTTTGGGGAAAGCATGCTCCAGATAACTATTCACGTCGCTCAGAAGCAGAATCTCCCCTTCCATGATTTTAATGGCACAGGTAGTATGGGCCACAAAAACGTTCAGCATTCCCGTACCGGTTTTTTCTTTTAGAAAATCAGAGATATAAGGCTTCAGATCCGTAAACTGTTTGTCAGTCCGAATTGTAACTTCCATTCTATCCATGACATAATTCCTCCACATTCTCTTTATTTACGTTAATATGACTTCCGGACGTGTATTCCTTTTGAATAGCCTTGTATACCACCTTTGCAAAATCCTCCGGCAGCATGAGTGTGGATTGATCTTCATCTGGATATAAGGCTTTTCTCATCTTTGTTTTTGTTCTTCCGGGAGAAATGCACACCGCATACAGCCCATCCGCGGCCCAGCATTGCGTGGCCATAACCACAGCTGCTTTTGTAGCGCAGTATTCGCTCCAGGTAGCATGGATTTTGGTCGCGGCGGAGGAGCCGATGTTGATAATCTGCAAATCCGGATTTTTTTGCAAAGCAATCTCCGTGCAATAAAACACACCGGACAGATTGATATCAATATGTTTTTGCGTCACCGACGGATCCGCGTGCTTGACAGACTGCGGAACGACATAACCGGCATTGTTGATCAGGATATCGGGGACAAAACGCTCCATCACGTTTCGAATACTTTCGACATTCGTGACATCCAAAACGTCCTTTACCGGTGCAAAAACCTCAAAACCGCCTTCGCGCTCCAACAGCTCACAAATGGCAACCGCCATGCCTCCATGGCCCCCTGTGATTAACACTTTTTTCATCTGACTTCCGCCTCCATTGTCCGGTAAATGAATTCCAAAACCGTGATATCCTCCGGATAGGTCACTTTGTACAGGTTGGAACCTGTTTCAATAAAAAAGGGTTGAATTCCATATGCTTCAAACATGACTCTCGTTTCATCCGTCATATTTTCAAACTGCTGCTCCGCCTGTGCATAGGCTGATTTCAGCAAACGATAATCAAAGGCCTGCGGGGTCAGCAGATCATAAAGCTCATCTCGGTTCAAATATTTTCCGTTGCGAAAGACAACAGTATCCACCAGAGGCTTAACAAACGACACGGACGGATGCGGATCTTCCAGCAGCTGAAGGAGTTGTCCATGTGTTACCATGGGCCGCGCAGCTTCCACAATGATCACACGATCCGTATCCTCCGGCAAAGCATTCAGACCAATCCGCACGGAATGTGATCGCGTGTGCCCGCCGGGGATGTCCTTCCCCACGACAACCAGATGCTTCGGATCGACAATCTCCTGCAATAAACCATAGGGATATTTCCACATTGCTTTTCCGTGAAATTCCAAATCCTGCTTTGCGCCTTTGAAACGCTCCCCTTTTCCGGCAGCTAATAAAACGGCTCCATACTGCATAGGTGATTCCTCCATTTGGTTCCATTTCCATCAAGGAACTTTACCGATCGGTATCCGTATCCAAAAGATGAAAATGATTCTGAATGATCCGGAGCTGCTCCTGCGGTGACTTTTCCCCATCATTCTCCAGAATTAAATCCGGACTGCGCGGCTCATCAAACGGGGCAGTAACTCCCATCACATTTTCCTGCTTGTGGGAGTACAATCCCTTTTGATCGCGGGCAAAAAGGGTTTCCATTTTCACTTTCAGGTAAATCTCACGATAATTCTCTATATTTTCACGGTTCCATGCCCTCACATCATGAAACATAGAGATAGTACAGCACACGACCGTGATCCCCTGCCGTGTCAACATATCGCACAGCCGCCCAACCATAAATGCGCCTTCGCGGCGGCCTTCCGGCGTATATCCGAATATATTTCCTGTCACTCTGCGCATTTCGTCGCCATCCAGCATGATGGTAGGCTGCCGTTCCCGCAAAAATTGATAAAGCAGGGTTCCAATGGTGGTCTTTCCCGCACCGGCAAGGCCGGTAACCCAGTATACTTCTGCCATAAATAAAATCTTTCCTCTCGTTTTCTTCGACTTCTCAGTGATACAGCGGCTGTTCCAGCAGTTCCGGATCCAATTCCAGCTTTTTCATCATTTGAAGGGGCTGGCCATTTTTGTTAATAAAACGCGGCCCATTGAGAAAGATATTCATGATTTTTATTCGGTGTTCTCGCTTTGCTGCCATTACTTTGTCTCCATGAGTTTTTACAAAGTTTTCCATTTCTTCTTTATCTTCCAAATGTTCAGCGATAAATGTATGGCGAAGCGTGAACTGTATACTTCTGAAAATTAGGTTGTCCAGATTCGTCATTTCAGAGAGCTTTTTTTCAATCCATTGCCTGTCAACAGGCTCTCCCGTGTAATAATGAAAATCATAGCCGTATTTTTGGTAAGCGTCACGGAAAAAAAACTCTATTATAGCCCTATCAGCATCGTCTGTGTATTCATCATAGGTCCGGTATACCGCCCCCAGCTCGAAGCCCTGATCGTTTTCTTGAGATGAGGAAACACCATCTCCACGGAAGGATGAGCAACGGGTCAGACTTTCTGTATAGGGGATATCAAGGAACTCCGCAAGTGCGGTAAAAGTAGCTTTCGGGTTCAGCTTACCGTCCTCAAAACGCACCAAAATACTGTCCTTGAACAGTCTGCTGCTGGTATCAACAAAATAACCACGGCTTAGCAGTCGTTCCGTAAGCTCATCCGGCATGTTGACGATTTCATCCGGTTTTATCTCCTGATCTTCTTCCTGCTCCTCAATCTGCCTGGCCATGTAGCGAATGGTTGCTCCATAGCTTGTGGTGATGCGGCGCATGGGAGCGAAGGTTTTGATATATTTGAACTGGTTGAAGATGGGGGAACGTCCGATTTCCTCAAGCTGATTGGATTCCAGAAGCGCTGCCGTCTCTTTTTCGTCTGTTTGCAGCGTGAAATTGACGTCTGAAAAGTGTGGTTGGAAGAACAGGGCAGGAACGATGCGCGAATGGAGATCCAGCCCGCGATGCATGGTCTCGTTATTCAGGAAGAGAGCTACCAGAAAATCTTTCGGCGTTGGTTTTGAGATTCCCGTTAGTTCCCGGATTAAGGAGGCGTTCAAAGCGGAACTCCGAAAATCTGATTGCAATTCACGGATAATCTTGCGGATATTTTCCAGCATGACAGATTCGAAAGACAGAAGATTGGGGTGCTCATAAAAGATTTCGTTAAAAAAGTCACCGCCGTTGTGAGTGGAAAGCTGCGTGTGCCAAATCAGGCGGTTGATTTCACGGATCCCGAAAGGCTTTACAGGATACTGGCTGTAGTCAATTCCAAAGCGTTCCTTAAAGTCAATAGGATACAGGTTAATTTCATCGCCGAAAAGAAATACGATTTTCTTTTCGCGCAGTATTTTTTTCAGAGACAGGCAGGGAAGATAAGCACAGAGTGCTTTCACTGACGAATAGTGCAGATAGATATGGTTTTCGCGACCCACCCACTCGCTCCTGCGTACGTTATCCACCAGATATTCCAGCTGATACTGAGAAAAAACGTCGTTTGCCAGAATGGGATTTTCCAGATCACGAAAGAAATAGCGATCCATAATTTCTTCTTTAAAGTTTGTATATTCTCCAAAGGAATTTTTCTCCCGGTCAAAGGGAAGATATCCTTTATCATTAAAAGGGAAAAACAATAGTGGCAGATCTTCAAAATCAGGAAAGTCTTTCTGAAAGCAGTAGGGGTATTCTTTCAAGATACGGAGGTTTTCAGTATAGCGTTTTCTCTGTTTCTCCACATTGGGCAGATAAAAGGCCTGATACATGATGTCCATGATGGCCTGTTGAAACAGCCCGCGGTTATACAGGGAAACAAAGATGGTGTAGGATATCTGATAATCTCCACGGGAAAAAAATATATAGCTGGCAGCTTCCAACTCTTCCTCAGGAGTTTTTGATTTTTCGGTTTTCAGAAACAGCGTATACGCTTCCTGTGCTTTTTTAGGCTGCTTTGTTTCCGCAAACCGCCGGGCAATCTCAAGCATGGTCATGAAAAATATCGCCTCCGCTATTTATCATAAAAAAAGAGGGAAACCGGGCGTTTGACCCGGCCCCCTCTTGCTATTGGGAGTGTTTCTGTTCGATAATCCCGATATGGAATTACTGGAGCAGCTGCAGAACGCCCTGCGGAACCTGGTTGGCCTGAGCCAACATGGCCTGCGCGGACTGTACGAGGATGTTGTTCTTCGTGTAAGCCATCATCTCTTCGGCAACGTCGGTGTCGCGAATGGTGGATTCAGCATCCTGAATGTTCTCTTCCATGACGGACAGGTTGTTGATGGTGTGATCCAGACGATTCTGAGTAGCGCCCAGATCGCCGCGGACAGAGGAAACAATGTTGATTGCATCCTTAATCGCTTTAACAGCATCCTGCGCACCTTTCTGATCCGCAATGGTAGCATCCGTCAGTCCCAGGGAAGCAATGTGCATATCTTGAATGGAAACTGCCAACTGGTTGTAATCATCAGATGTGTCGCCGATCTGCAGAGTCAGAGCTTCACCTTTATCGGCTGTAGTAGAACCTGTTGCGTTAATGCCCGCAGGTGTTCCGGTGCCGGTTGCCGCTGTAACACCTGTTCCGGTCACCTTTGCATTCTTCACGGCATCCAAAACGTCTGCGGAGGCAGCATTTGCGCCACTAGCGGTTGTAGCATTTGCAAGCAGTTGCTGAATATCCGCAGCGGTGTAGTTCTGTTTCAGATCCAAAGTAATGGTAACCGCACCACTCTTGGTAACAGTTGCACCATTCGCAGCACCATGTGCCACCGTGAAGGTAAGATTAGAAGCACTGGTCGCGCTTGCTGTCAGTTTTACCTTGCCAGCCTGAATAGAGAAGTCCGCACCAGCCTTAGTAGCAGTGGCAACCCCACTAAATTTAGTCGTTGCAGTGTCCAGAGTAAAGCCACCTTGCAGAGAGCCGTCGAGCAGCTTGATACCGTTGAAGTTGGAGTAGTCAGCGATACGATCGATCTCATCCTTCAGCTGAGTAAACTCTTTTTCCAGATTCTCACGATCGGTCTCATCCTGATAGGTGCCGTTCGCGGACTGGTCGGCCAACTCGACCATACGGTTGAGCATGTCATGCACTTCGGTCAGGGAACCTTCAGCGGTCTGCACCAGGGAGATGCCGTCCTTGGCATTCTTCTGAGCAACGTTGAGGCCCGTGATCTGAGCGCGCATCTTCTCGGAAATAGCCAGACCGGCGGCGTCGTCGCCTGCGCGGTTGATCTTGTAGCCGGAAGACAGCTTCTCAAGATTCTTGGACAGAGCGCTGGTGTTGTTGGTGTAGTTGCGGTAGGCGTTCATCGCCATAATGTTGTGCTGGATTCTCATACTTCTTATCTCCTTTTCTTGAATCCTCGGACGGGTTCCTTCCCTTCCGGTTTGTCTTTATTCAATCAGGAGAAAGCAGCTTCCCCTCTCCTGTTTGAACCAACAGATACCGCGGCGGTTTTCCCGGCCCGGGCCGGTTCTTCTGGGGTGTCCATTTAAGTCTACTTAAATGGACCGTGCCGCGATTCCTTACACCATCTATATCGGCTCCAATTTGGAAAGATTAAGGGCTTTTCAAAAAAACTTTTAAAAAATTTTTACCAGGATCCATAAAGGAAAATTGCTTTATGATTTTTGCGAAATGGAATCCCGATATTCGCGCAAATGCTTATAAAAAGTACTCCTTTTCATGTTGCAGTGCTCCAGGAGAGCGTCACAGCTCAGCCTGCCATCCTCCCACGCTTCGCAAAGCTGGGGAAAATCCTGCGGAAACACCTTTTTCTCCCGGCCCCAGCGCTTGCCCAGCGCCTTAGCGGCGGCAATCCCTTCGGCCTGCCTGCGGCGGATGTTCTCGCGCTCCTTCTGCGCCACATAGGCAAGGATCTGCAAAACCAGATCCGCGACAAAGCGCCGGGTCAAATCCTGCGGATCCGACTGGCTCCGGGTGTCGAGCAGGGGAAAATCGATCACGGAAATATCCGCCTGCTTTTTACGGGTGATCATGCGCCATTGCTCCAAAATTTCCTCATAATTTCTTCCCAGCCGGTCAATGCTCGGGATCACGATCATGTCTCCCGGTTTGAGCTTTCGGATCATGCGCTGATAGGCAGGGCGATCAAAATCCTTGCCGGAAAGCTTGTCCACAAACACGTTGCCGGGAGGGATTTCCCTGCTGCGTATGGCGGCAAGCTGTCGTTCCTCGTTTTGATCGGCGCTCGATACCCTGACATACCCGTAAATCTGCAAAACAACTTCCTCCTTCTAAATCGTTAAATCGTTAAAAGAAAAAAGAAGCCGGGCCGCTGCTTTCACAGCCCCCGGCTCCCCGTTCTTTGCATCAGGGCAGGATCCGCTCCTCCGCTTTTCTCCTGCGCAGGCAGGAGGGAGTGCAGCCCTCCCGCTTTTTAAAGCTGTTGATAAGTCCCCTTGCGTCCGAATATTGCGACAGGATGCAGAATTTGAAGCTGTGAGACGTGAGCCGGACGGCTCCGATCGGAAAACGGCGCTTCCCTGGGCGGTCTGCCCACAGGGGAGCGCCGTTTTTGTCCGGCGAAAGAATCAGAGACGCAGATCCGGCAGGGCGTCTTCGCCCTCGCGCATCACGCGCACCTCGTACTGGGCGGAGCAATCCTCCCCGCCGCAGACGGCGGAAAAGCGCTGTGCCGCATCGTCCCAGTGCATTTCCGTCACGGTGTACTCGCCGCGCTCGTAGCCGTAGCCGTCTCCATCATCCTCATAGAAGGAGAAGTGCGCGTCACACCCCGGATAATGCCAGATTTCCCGGCGCGTGTCCGTTCCGTGCGCGCGGAACATCGGCAGGAAAGCGGCGAACTGATCCCTTTCTTTCAATTTTTTTCGATTTTCCTCCCCGTCTGCTTCCACTGCCGTTCGAAAAGAGCCGGACACAAAAAACGGGATTACTGGTGATCTGAAGCCAATCTTTTTGTCAGTCTCTTACCTGCAAACTGGCAGAATTATAGCACATTTGTGCACAGAAAACAAGGAACTCCTACAAATTATTTGTGACATTAAATCAGATTCGTAAAATTCCAAAAATAGACGAAACTAAATACAATTTTTCTCTTGAAAAAACGGTTTTAGGTGTTTATAAATTGTGTAAATTTCCGTTTTTTTAGCTCTATAT
>OVXI01000437.1_pt1 | contig 9831 bp, 9 predicted proteins | sample 1732031 | NCBI WGS metagenome assembly OVXI01 (sample SAMEA4545821, study PRJEB24839) | metagenome | biome: chicken; feature: ceca content | place: Italy | collected 2013-05 | reverse complement strand
ACCACGAGGCCCAGAAATCGATCAGCACATAGGGCGTTCGCAGGCCCCGCCACGATGTCTCCCTGCCCTCTCTGTCGGGCAATGAAAAGTCTGCAACCACATCGTTCAAGGCATAGCGCTCTGTTTCCGGCTCCGCCGCATTCGGTTCGGAATGCGATTCAATCGGATACGGAGGCAAATCACCCATCAGAACAGCACGACGATTCAGCACGGCTTTGGTTCGAAGCGTCATATCGCCGATCGAATCTCCCGTAATAGACGATATGCCCGTCAACATGGAACGATTCACGTCATCCGGCCAGCGGCGAAGTATTTCATCCTTGATTTTTGCAAGCGAATCGGCAGGCAGGTCGAATAGCATATTGTAGGCCAAGAAGGCATTTATTAGGCTTTTCGTGCCGAGAAGCAAATTGATGCTCCGTGAACGTATGTCGGCAGAAACTTGTTCTGATTTCCGTCCGAGTTCTTCCGCTCGATCGCTCCCCGGCTCCGCATTCGCCAAGGCCATTCGCAATTCGCGCTGTTCTCGCATAGCGGCACGGAGCCCGCTCCAATAGCCGGCCACTTCCTCCGAAGCATCGGAGCCGTCGACCTCAGGATAAAGAGTCTGCATATCCGGATCAAACACGAAAGAGGCTCTTTCTCCCCGAGCGAACCGGAACTGTTGAAAACTTGTCGGGCAATCCTCGATAATGACCTCGCACAGCATCTCGGGGTAGGGCATCTTCGTTCGGAACGTCGCTCTATTATCCGTAATTCGCACGGAATCGAGCCAAGTGGCGGAGTTCGTATCGTAATAGCCCAGCAGATATGCCTGATGCCCGTCGAAATCGTGTCCGTCAGCGATGGTCATGTCGAGCGTAAAATTCGGCTGCGTACACGCTGAGAACAACAAGGCAAAAACGAACAGAGAATTTTTCATAACTTCAGTATCTTACAGTATTTCGATCGAACGGAATGAACGGGGTGCGGCCGGATAGGGCCGCTCCCCCGTTCCCTAAGCGGTTAACGACATTTGATATTAGTCGCAATATCGCCGTAGCGAGCCTCGATTTCCATTCCTGCCATTATGATTTCGGTCATAACATGGCCATTGGGAACCTCGACCGATACGGTTTCTTTCGATGTTTTCAGTACGGCCGTGCATTTGCGCCCGCCCTTCACTTCGTTCATCCGCTTCTTCGAGAGCTGCTGTGCAGCAAAATCTTTCATCAATTTCATAGTTGTAGTCTTTGGTCGGTTTTAATATTATTCGGATTAGGACTTTTGCTTCTCGACAGGCGCCCTGAACTGCCGTTTCCCGATTCATGCCCCGATGATCCGGAGAAGAATTCTATTTTCTTATGCCTTTGAGCGTTTTAGTCGAACTTATGATCTGTCGCACCCGGTTTTGCTTCCCCGCGGGAAGGCTTTCTCGTATTCGGACGGCAGGTCCGAACCGGAAAAAATTCATATATCCAGTTCCAGTTTCGGATAATAGCCCTCGGGGATGTAGTTGATGTCGATCTCGACCGTCTTTTGCGTACTCATGTCGTAGATGATATGCTCCTCGCCATCCAGAAACATCACCGTCAACGGGGCAAGCCACTGCCTGCGCCACAGACGGTCGACGTCCTTACGCGAACACTTGATTTTCTTGTGCGACGGAATGATGAGCTCATGGCGGTTCGTACCGTTCAGCGCCTTGTCCGCATAGTCGTGAATCATCCGTCCGACGGGTTGTTCCAGTCCGATCGCCGTCCAGCGGAAGAGCCCCTCCGAGTCGGCAGCCTTCAGAATCAGTCCGGGCAGACCGCCCAGCTTCCACGGTCCGTGCGCCTGAGGAATCTCCGGCGCGAACCATGCCTCCCATGTTCGTCCGCGAAAGGCCGCGACCGCCTTGCGGCAGAGATACCCCGCGACCGTATCCGTCTGTTCCGTAATCCGCCAGTCCAGCGCTTCGACCGGCTCGTCGTATCGGTATTCTTCCTCCAGGAAGCGGGTGGAGACCATCCGTTTCTTCTCCTTCGGGAAAGTATATACATCGCAATACCACGCCTGTTCATCGGGTTGCATCCAGTCCCACAATGGGATGCCACTCTCCAGACGGGCGATATCCGTCCGCGGAATATCTACATAATAAAGATAGGACATCGAGTCGATCCGATCGGTGTACTGACTGTAATAGCGACTCGTGCTCGGTCCTATTTCGAGCAGCGTGCGGTCGTGCAGGGTATTCATATCCAATGTATCTTCCACATAGGCGAAGTCATAGGTTACGCAGAGACGGCAGGTGTCGATCGGATATTTTGCGCCCGGGTCTCTGACTTCCGGAGAATAATGCTGCGCCGAAGCCGTCCCCCATGAAAGCGAGAGTGCAGACAACAATATCAAGAAAGTTCTCATAGGTCAAAGTTTTTGTTACCCTGCGGCTCATTCCGAGCCGCAGGGCAGGATGAAAATTAGTTGGTGGTTAAATTGTCCGTTCTTTTAGCTACGACGATTACGGATTGGATGCTTGTGAATTTGTCCCCGGTCCAAATTCCGGTCTCGGCATTTGCCAGTCCGTTGTCCATGGACGAAGACCCGCCCAGACCCTCAAACCTACAGCCGCAACCACACATTCCTTCGTGTTGGCCCCCGGTAATGTGTTGCATTTCCTTTTCCTCAAGGTTGTTTCTTTCGATTTGATTTGCTTTAAGCGATTTCATGGCTCTTGTGTTTTAGGTTTTATACAACAGATTTTTATCGGATTTTTGTCTTGCGACGGAGTGTCCGGATCCGCCGTTCTCCGAATCCTGCCCCGAAATCCGGAGAATTATATCATCTCTTGCTGCCTTTCTGTGTTTTAGTCGAACTTATGAGTGTCGCACTCTGTTTCGCTTCCCCGCGGGAAGTTTTTTGTCGGGCCGGCAAAGCCGCATGAAACTCCGGCGGGTTATCCGTAATCCGTTTTCAGATGATTATCTTTTTGGTTCCCTCCGCTGAACGGACCTCCCAGACGGTACGCTCTTCCGTAGAATACAGCTCTTCCCTCCGCTCCTCGGAGATGTCGGTCCACCGGAGGCCATTGACGGTCATAACGGTGTCTTTGAGACGAAGCCCTTGCCCGTAGGCAGCGTCGTTCGTGCGGATTCTCGTTACCACCCCTTGCGAATCGCACCAGAATCCCGTCCGGTTCGCAGGTTTGGAGGGATAGGTGCGCTGTGCCGGCGTGAGGATAAGCCGATCATTTTTGAAATCGAGAATCATATTGAAATGCTTGAGTATGCGCATGCCGAGTGTGCCCACGACCGGTTTGCCGGTGTCGGGAAGATAATTCCGGAATTCGTCCGAATAGCTTCTCTGCGTATTGAATATACAGCGCACGTCCGGCAGGACAAAGGGCGGCATATCGATGTCGACTTCGAAATCCAGAAATTGCCGATCGGGAAGCTCCGCACAAAAACGATCCTCGATTTTCCAATGGGGAATGCGCGAAACGAAATCTTCCAGCTCCGCCGGAGGGTCCGTAATGGCGAATCCGTGCGGTGTACCCGTATCGAGCATATAAAGGTAGTCCGTAGACAAAGAGCAGTCGCCGTAAGACAAGGTCATCGGAATATTGACGAACGGAGCGATCTTCCGGTCCTTATACTTTGCAAACAGCAGCGGATAGACGATGGCATTTTCGGGCAGCGTGTCCGTCTCGCGAATGGAAAACATGCGGTTGTCGAAATCGAAACACCAGATCCGTTCTTCGGTCGCATACACTGGAGCAATAGTACATGCCAAGTCGATGGGCCCTACAATGTCAAAACTTTCGTCGGGAGCATGGTAAATCCTGTTGTCGTTCAGCGACCGGCCGCCGAGCGATATATCCTCGACCACGATATTCGATACGACGGTTCCGGGCTGCGTAACGGTCAATGAGTCGGCATAATTTTCGGCGAGCGACTGCGGCAGCAGGCAGCCGACCAGACATCCCGTATCGAACAGCATTTCGAGCGTATCCGTTGCGTTGATTACGACGGGGGTAAAGATCCGGTCCTGATCGAGGCGCAAATTCGTGTTGTCGGCAGCCGGCGGCGTCCGTCCGTTCGACGAGCAGGAAACCACGACGAATTGCAGGAGCAGCAGGGGGTATAGGAACTTGCTCATAAATAAAATGTTTATTAAAATGGTTTATACAGAATCAAAATGCAAAATCAATGAACCTTATCATGTACTCCGATGGTACGGATGCCGTGCGGCAACCGCATTGGGCAGTACATGGATCCATTCCGTTCTGTACACGGACGGCTGCACTCCCGACCTCACGATTGAATGACGCCTCCGTTACAGACAGCCCCGAATCGTACGACGCGCTCGCGCTATTCGGGTTCCGCTTCCTCCGAACCTTGCTGCATCCCCGGATATTGCTGTCTCTTGTTTCGGTACCTCAGCCGGGGTTCGGCGTCGGCCGGTGGCATATGAAAAGCGGCGGATAATCCGCTCAAAAGGATTGCGATAAGACGAAGCGATTTTTCATGGCAGCATATTTTGGTTTGTGTAAATATAATCCAAACGGTTCGATTTTGCAAATCGGTCCGTGGAACCTCGTATCATACCCGACAAATTAGGCGCTGGCGGTCAGAATCTTATTCGGCCGATTCCGACACCCCGGCTCCATGTCATAGAATCGGATCGCATGATCCTGTAATTCAATACGCTGCAATATCGGTCCGGCTGTTGTAAATATTATTGTGCGAATACGGGGTAAGCGGCGGATCCGAATGAAAATACGCCGCTTTGATTATGAACCGCCGGTTCGTCGCCCCGATGGATTCCGCAATTCGGAGATCATGCGCTGAATGAAATCTTCGGTTGCGCAACTTTCGGCAGCCGTAATCGCGTCTTGGGCGGCTTGGCTTATTGCGAGACGGTTCCATGTCCGGACAATCGATCGTACGGATAACAAAATCCGGCGTGTGAAACTCCCGAATGCAAAAGAGCGCACGAATCCAAAGCGTGTCAACGCGAATCCGAATGCCGGGTTTCGAGCTGCTCGACGATTCCGAAATACTTTGTGATCGGCGATGTATTGCGAATCCCAAAGAGCATATCGTGAACTCGTATCTGCCGACATGTATTGCCCGAACTCCTCCACCTTATCGGGACGAATTCCCGAATTGTTCGATTCCGATACGGTCGGTTTCTTCCCGAATTCGCGCATGATGAAATCATGGGTTCGGGCAACGCCGTTGCGGTTATGCAGCACGGCATCGAACTCTACGTATCGGGTAAAATAGTCCGATATTTCGCCTGTAGGTCCTTTGCGTTTTTACAGACCCGATCGAACGAATTCTTCCCGTCATGAGTTGCCCTGCGACTTTGTCCGTGTTTATCGCCGTCGAGACGGATCAACAGGTGGAAACGCTTCTCGACAAGATAGTCCGTATAGCGATCGAGCAACATGGCGTCGGTCGTCATCGAAAAGATGAAATTTCTACGCACATCGAGTTTCCCGGCATAATCGACCATGCGCGTGATGAAGTCCGTGTTCATCAGCGGCTCCCCGCCATAAAATCCGCCATAAAAACTGAGGAAGGTTCGCGGCACGGCAGAACGAGCAGGATATGTGCACCACAGAGACGCGAGATAATCGAGGGAGCAATCGGCCTCGTTCGAATGCCATGCACTTCGTTTCGCGTTCGTCATATCCGAAATATAAGTCGCCGTACCCGCAATACTTGCATCGCTGGTTGCACGCATCGGTACCCTCGAAGGTTGATTGACGCAGATCGACCGATGAGGAGAGAAACCTCATCGCGCGTAATACGCCGGTCATTCGAAATTTGCCGATTATCCATACTTGTGCTTCCATTTAGTCATTCCGCTCGAAGCTGTACACCGTATCCGAACTCATTCATCCAAGGATGAAGAAGACGAGTAGCCGGATGTTAGAGCGGTTGCAGCAGCTCCAAATATCCGATACCCTCGCAACCCTCCCAGAGGATCTGAATCGTATAGCCAGCTCCCTCCCGCAAGTTGACTGTCGTATATAAAAGGTATAACGGGGGCTTCCATCGCCGCATTACGATCATATGCCCTTTTTGTCCTTCGATGTGCTTCAGTGTCGGCCGATGTCGCATGCAAAGAGGTGGATATTCCTCCCTGCGGGATTGCAATAAGATAAAGCGGAATTTTCCATAGCGGTATTTTTTTGGGGGGGGCGGTACATGTATCCACATCGGCTCACGACAAAACAAATACAAAAAATATTTTAGATTCAATTAAAAAACGAGTAGCAATATACTGGAATATCATTGAATATGATTCGACGGCCTTCGCGATTCGTCGCTCGCAATCGTCCGTTGTCGTCGGTTTGTTTTTCATTTCGCAGCATAGATAGCGGTTTGCGGACGCATGCACCTGTCCCGTTTTGCGGATTCCGTCCGGGGCGGCTCGCCCCACCCCGGCGCCCGTTCCGGGCGGAATACGCACCCCATGCGGGCCTCCGTGCCCGGCCATGCCCGGCCGCCCCCGAAGAGGTCCGGGCGGTCCGCAGCACCGCAGCCCCCGAAGCGAAAATCCCCGTTTTTGGGTATTGCCCGCATCCGCCGAAAGCACGACCTTTGCAAACGGAACCGAATTTGCTTGGAGCCTTCGGGTAACAGAGCCTTTCCGACATCCCGGGCGCAATCCGCACCTCAGCGCAGACCGCCGGGGCGGAAACGGCCGATAAAACTGAATGCAATGAAACGAATCGTACTGCTCCGCCACGGCGAGAGCACGTGGAACAAAGAGAACCGTTTTACGGGATGGACCGACGTGGACCTCACGCCGCAGGGAGCGGCCGAAGCCGAAGAGGCCGGCCGGCTGCTGCGCGACAAGGGGTTCGCCTTCGGCAAAGCCTACACCTCCTACCTGAAACGGGCCGTGAAGACGCTCGACCGCGTACTCGACCTGCTCGACCAAGACTGGATTCCCGTGGAGAAATCATGGCGCCTCAACGAGAAACACTACGGCGCCCTTCAGGGACTCGACAAGAGCGAGACGGCGGCCCGCTACGGCGAGGAGCAGGTGCTCCTGTGGCGGCGCAGCTACGACACGGCACCCGACGCCGTCGCAGAGGACGATCCGCGCAATCCGGCGCTCGACGCCCGCTATGCGGAGGTCCCCGACGCCTATCTGCCCCGCACCGAATCGCTCCGGCAGACCGTGGCCCGCACCCTTCCCTACTGGGAGTGCACGATCTTCCCCTCGCTCAAGCGGCACGACGCCCTGCTGGTCGTGGCCCACGGCAACTCGCTGCGCGGCATCGTCAAATACCTCAAGCAGATCCCCGACAAGGACATCGCGGGCCTCAATCTGCCCACGGCCGTGCCCTATGTGTTCGAATTCGACGACGACCTGCGCCTCGTGGACGACTATTTTCTCGGCGATCCGGCCCGGATCGCAGCCAAAATGGCCGCCGTCGCCGCTCAGGGCAAAAGCAAATCCCCGATGAAACCATAAGCGTTAAGTATGTATAAAGGAGAGCGGCCGCGGTGCAGACGATGCACCGCGGCCGCTCGGTCTTGTCCGTCCGCCCCGGGCGGCGTCAGACGCCGAACAGGAATGCGAACGGCCGGTCCGTCGGGCGGAACTCGGAGGCCGCATTGCCCGAGTAGCGTTCGTCTCCCGTGAGCGGGAGTTTCATTTCGGGCGCCCCCTCCCGGAAATCGACCGTCGAAAGATCGACCCAGAAAATCTCCGTTTCGAGCGTCGGCTCGAAGTAGTAGATCTTCCGTTTCTGGTCGCAGACCGAACGCCAGCGCGTCGACGCGATGTTGGGTTTGTCGGGCGTGGTGATCCCGTACGGCACCGACACGTTGCGCATCACGCTGAATACGGCCGGCACGGCGATCTTCGGATCGGCGCTCTGCTCCACGGCGTTGATGTAGAACGAAGCGCGCACGAAGCGGTCCGACGAACGGTTGGTGCCCGGCAGCATCACCGTGCCTCCGATTTCGCGCCAATAGTCGTTCACGGCCAGCTGCAAGTCGTAGGTCGGGGAGTTGGTAAGCACCTGATACTGCCGGCCTTCGTAAATCCGGAGCTCTCCGCCGACGTACTCGAACACGGCCGTATCGCCCGATGCGTCCGTAACGGCGAGGTGCAGCCGCGACGCCACGCCGTTGGGCAGGTCGGGCGCGTCGATGCGGAAACGCTCCTTGCGCAGTTCGGCCACCACCTCCGGCACCGTAGCGAAGTTGTCGAGCACGTACTGCGTCCAGATGCTCAGCCCCATCACGGGGCGCGTATCGTTCGGGCGCGTATAGTCCGATTCGGGCAGAAACAAGAGGCTCGCCACCAGTCCCGCCTCGTTCATGCCGTCGGCGATCCCGATGTCGTAGCCCGCGGCCGACACCGATCCGTACTTCGATTTCCAGAATACCGTGCGGTCCGTGAGGGCGCCCCGCCGCTCGATGCCGCGCGGAAAAACATAGAGGTTGGTGCGCGGATCTTCGCGCCAGTCCATCGTGCGGCCCGTCAGGATCATGCCGTCGGGCCCGAGGTATACGGCCCGCGTGCAGGCGTCCGAGGCGGGCGGAGCGGCGGTCAGAGCACAGGCTCCGCATACCGCCAGAAGAAGTGTTTTTTTCATGGATTCGTCGAATTGTCGTTACCGCCTCGTGCACTCCCCAAACCGCGTGCCGCAAGTGAAAGCGATGCGCGGCCGCCCGATCGCCCCGGCCGCCCCGCATCCGGGCCGTCCCGGCCGGCGCCTGCCTCCGCCGCAGAGAGAGGCACCCCGCACTTCTGCCGAAAACGCTGCGGCGCCCCTTCGAAAATCGCCGCCCGCCGACGCAGCGTCCGCCGAAAAACATTATCTTTGCAGGCCGGAAATCCGGCGAATCCTCACCTTCACGTCCCGCGCATGCACACAGGAAACCGCATCATCGGCATCGCCAGCGCCGTCGCCTCGTCCGCCACGTTCGGACTGGCCCCCTTCTTCACGCTGGGGCTGCTCGCCGCCGGTCTCTCGCCCTTCGAGGTGCTGAGCTACCGCTGGGGCATCGCGGCCCTGTTCCTCATCGCCGCCGGCCTCGCCACGGGCCGTTCGTTCCGCCTCTCGGGCCGCGACTTCGGGGTCGTCGCGTGCCTCGGGCTCCTGCGTGCCGCCACCTCGTTCTGTCTGGTTACCGCCTACGCCAACATCGCCAGCGGCGCCGCGTCGACCATCCACTTCATGTATCCGCTCGCCGTCGCCGCGGCCATGATGCTCTTCTTCCGCGAACGGCGTTCGCTCGGGACCCTCGCGGCCATCGCCGTCTCGATCGCGGGCGCGGCGCTTCTCTCGGCAGGAGGCAGCGGAACGGGCGCCGGCGACCCGGCGCTCGGAACCGCCGCGGCCTGTATGTCGGTACTGACCTACGGCGGCTACATGGTCGGCGTGAAGAACACGCGGGCCGCACGCATCGACTCCACGGCTCTCACCTGCTACGTCATGGGCTTCGGCGCCCTCCTCTTCCTCGCGGGCGGCTGGCTCACGGGCGGCGTGCGGTTCATCGACGATCCGCACACGTGGCTCTACGTGCTCGGACTGGCGCTTCCGGCCACAGCCGTGTCGAACATCACGCTCGTGTGGGCCATCAAACGCATCGGCCCCACGCTGACCTCGTTCTTCGGAGCGCTCGAACCGCTGACGGCCGTGGCGATCGGCATCCGCGTCTTCGGCGAGCCCTTCACGCTCTCGGGCGCCGTCGGCATCGTCCTGATCCTCGGGGCCGTAAGCCTCGTCCTCCTGCGGCGCGACGACAGCGACCATGACAGGGAGGCACCCCCTCCGGCAGGCTGAATCCCGACACCCCGGCGCCCCGCATCCGCCGGCTCGACATTCCGGCC
>OVXI01000436.1_pt1 | contig 9850 bp, 8 predicted proteins | sample 1732031 | NCBI WGS metagenome assembly OVXI01 (sample SAMEA4545821, study PRJEB24839) | metagenome | biome: chicken; feature: ceca content | place: Italy | collected 2013-05 | reverse complement strand
ATACCGGCGTTTGAGCATGAGAGCGACACGTTTGCCTTGGCTGTTTAAGTCACGAATCGTCTGAGTGCGTGTCTTTGCAACACTTAAGTTTGGCTGGTAGCATCCACACGCTGGGCACGTGTCGGGTTTCTCTTTGGTCTGCACCCAGAAACCCATATCATACTCATTCTGTTTGAAATCTGTGACCTCAAATTCAGGCAGTCCGAGCATCTTCTCCATCAAAGGGTTGCTCACTCGCCTGCCTCCTCAGTGGCAGCAGGTTTCTTTTTTTGCGCCTGTTTCTGCTGCTTTTTTAGGGCATCCATACCAAGGCGAATCAATTCTAAGGTTGCAGCAGAACGGCTTGGATAGCGATTTTCAAATCGGAAATCATCAATTTCTTTCAGTAATTCTTCATCAACTATGACCGTGTATCGAGGCTTCTCTGTAGGCATTTCGGTCACCTCCTTGGTTCATATTATGCACAGGTTCATAAGTTCTGTCAAGGATAAAGTTTTTCGAAATTATGGGGTTGACAGGTTCAGACCCTATGAACTATAATAGCAACACAAGGTTCATAAGTTCAGACCCGAAAGGAGGTGAAAACTATGGCAACGGAACTTAAAAGAATGACTTTTGCAGTTACCCCCGACATGGAGGAACTAATGAATGAGGCAAAGAAAATGTTCTATGACAGAACACAATCTGAGATGATTCGAGCTCTCATCACTGCGGGGCTGACTGCTTTGAAAACAGAGAAAGGGGCAGCTCAAAAATGATTGCGGAAAATACTACCAACAACCATAAACTTGGAAGAGCCATTTTTCTACATCAATGATATGCGTCAATTTGCATTTAGGGCAGAAAAGAGGAAAATCTTTTAATACAGTATTATGAAATACTTGAACTCTCGTCTTTCCGTTACAAATCGGACATTTTATCCAATATTTTTTAAGCATTATATTTCACTCGTCCTTTTTACACAAAAAAATGCAGGTCAATCCTCAACATGAGCATTGACCTGCATTTATAATGCACAGAGCAGTACAACAAAACTAAGGCATAGCTTGCACTATGTCTATACTATATCTATACGTCGTTAGTTTTTTGTATAGCATCCGCAAAATAAGCATGACAAAAAAGCCCATGTTGAAAATGGGAAAATCCTTTTTTTCAATGCTTATCTAATACGCATGCTATGCAACATAAACGCCGCCTCCTTTTACATAAATTTTATTTTATCAGAAAATCAGTCTACTGTCAATACACAACAGGAAGTATTTAACCTAATGATATGAATTGTGTGGACATATCCAAAAAGAAAGGTGAACTGTAAAATGTAACAGGGTGAATGAAAATGGCAAAAAGACCCGTACCATTGTACGACTTTAAGGCTTTCGGGGCAGCTATAAAAGCCGCGAGAAATGAATACGGCGAGAGCCGCAAAAAGGTAAGCGACGAGTTATATATTTCCCCGCGCTACCTTGCGAATATCGAGAACAAGGGACAACAGCCGAGTTTACAGGTATTCTATGACCTTGTAACCCGGTATCATATTTCGGTAGATCAATTTTTCTTCCCGAACAGCAATGCGGAGAAATCCACCGGGCGGCGGCAGCTTGACGCGCTGCTGGACGGTATGAGCGATAAAGGCATACGGATTGTAACCGCAACAGCAAGGGAGATAACGGAAGTCGAAAAAGCAGAGGATTAACCTCACAATATGAGAAATCGGGAGATTGCAGCGCATGGCGGCTGCAATCTTTTTTTGCGTCCAAAATCAAAGGAACGCGCAACAAATACCGCCTTTCGGTGGGGGTATGGAGTAGATAGCAAGCACAGCAAACGAGTACCCGTTTGCGGAAAATGCTTGTTGGGATAATCCCAAACCCTTATACCGAAAGGCGGTGCGGAAATGGAAAACCGAAAGAGAAATATACAGATGAAGTTTTACGTTACGGAAGAAGAAAAGCGGCTGATCGACGAGAAGATGAAGCAGCTTCCCATAAAGCAGTATGGGGCATACTTCCGTAAAATGGCGATAGACGGGTATATTCTTGTCGTTGACCGAAGCGACACAAAAGCATATATCCGGGAACTGCAAGCGGTGAGCCGGAACATCAACCAAATTGCAAAACGCGCCAATGCGACGGGGACGGTTTACAGGCAGGATATAGAGGACATTAAAAAGGCGGTGGACGAGATATGGCGGTTACAAAGACGCACCCTATTAAATCAACCTTAAAGGCTGCGATAGACTATATCTTAAATCCCGAAAAGACAGACGGGAAGCTGCTTGCGTCCTCTTTCGGCTGCGGGCTGGAAACCGCCGATATTGAGTTTGCATGGACGCGGGAAGCTGCCGGAGATCGCGGCACACATTTAGGGCGGCACTTGATACAATCCTTTGCGGTGGGAGAAACCACACCGGAAGAAGCGCACAAAATCGGCATGGAACTTGCCGGGGCGGTATTAGGCGGCAAGTATGAGTTTGTTTTGACAACTCACGTCGATAAAGACCATCTGCATAATCACTTGATTTTCAACGCGGTTAGCTTCGTTGACTACAAAAAGTACCATTCCAACAAGCAAAGCTATCACTTTATCCGGCGCACCAGCGACAGGATATGTAAAGAGCATGGGCTATCCGTCGTCGTACCGGGACAGGACAAGGGAAAAAGCTATGCAGAATACACCGCCGAAAAGCAAGGGACAAGCTACAAAGCAAAGCTGAAAACGGCGATAGATACTCTCATTCCCCAAGTGAAAGATTTTGACGAACTGCTGCGCCGCTTGCAGGAAATGGGGTATGAAATCAAACAGGGCAAATACATTTCCTTTCGCGCTGCCGGACAGGAACGGTTTACCCGCACAAAGACGCTCGGCGCGGCCTATACGGAAGAAGCGATAAAGGAGCGTATCAAGGGCGTGTATGTTGCCAAAACAAAAACGCTGCGGGAAGATAAGAAAATCCGGCTTGTCGTCGATCTTGAAAACAGTATCAAAGCCCAACAGTCGGCGGGCTATGAACGGTGGGCAAAAATCCATAATCTGAAACAGGCTGCTAAAAGCATGAACTTCCTAACCGAAAACAAGATTGAGTATTATAGCGAACTTGAAAGCAAGATAGCCGATATTATGACCGCTCATGACGCGGCGGCAAAGGCGGTTAAGGAAGTGGAACAGCGTATGTCTGATTTGTCGCTGCTTATCAAGCACACCACCACATACCGACAGTTAAAACCGATTTACGATGAATACCGAAAATCGCCGGACAAGGAAAAGTATCTGCGGGGGCATGAAAGCGAAATTATCCTGTTTGAAGCTGCGGCAAGGGCATTAAAGGAAATGCAGATAAAGAAGCTGCCCGATCTCGCCGCGCTGCGCAAGGAGTATAGAAGCTTAAACGACAGGAAAACCAAATTGTATGAAGATTATCGGCAAGCCAAGAAGCAAATGCAGGAATACGGCGTTGTCAAAAAGAACGTCGATAGTATTCTTTACCCGTCCCAAAGCAGGGCGCGGGAGCAGGAGCGATAAGGCGCAAAACATGGGGTGGCAAGTGGAATGTTAAGGGCTGAAAACGCCTGTGTTTCTGCGGCTTCCAGCGCATGAAAACGACATAGACGATAAAGTATATTCAAACCCGCAAAAACGGCTTTCTAATTGTCCACGCAAGGACAAAAAAAGAACAGGGGCGCGGTGCCGGAAATCGGCAACCGCGCCCCTGTTCTCTATGGGCTATTCCTCGTCGGTCAAGATAAACTCCCTTTCGGAAAACTCGCTGTCCGTCATGGCTTGCAGCTTGTTCACCGCTGCGGCGGCAAGCTGGCGCATATCCTCGTCCATGTAGGGCATGGCGGCAAGGATATTTTCAAGCGTTGTTTCCCGGCTGTCCTCGGCGTAGATCGCAACAATGTTTTCTTCCTCAATGGTAAAGCGGGTATTCATGCTATCAAACCTCCAAATCCTTTTTATGCTCTTTCTGTTTATCTTTCGGCTGCTGCGCCGCCTGTTTCTTGTATTCGTCCAGCTTCTTCAAAATGGACGGTTTTTTCTGCGGCTGTTCCCGTTTCTCGGCTTTTACCGCTTTTGCAAGGTCGGTAACGGAAATCGCTTCCCCCGCCTTTGCCCGCTGCTCAAAATCTGCAACGGTGGGCGTTTGCGGCGTATTGTTGATAAGCCCGTCAAAATTGTTGTCGTTCTGCTCTATGGTGTCCTCGACGTGCTTTAAGGGATTATCCCGCTGCGGCTGCTCGGCGGCTATGGCATAAGCCTGTGTGCCATTCCCCATAATGAGATACTTCCCGTCCTCCGACGCATGGTGAAAACCAAATCCCGCCGCTTCGATCTGTTCACGGCTCATATCGGTAATATGAAAATTGCCCCTCGGCGTTCTAACGGTTTCACCCGTCAAAAGGCTGTCGGGGGTCGCTTCCGGCTGCTGCTTTTCAAGCTGCCCGTCCTTGTAGGAATATCCTTGCGCCGCGATTGCTTCAAGGGTCTTGCCCGTAACGTCGCCATAAATCCGCTTGTCTGCGTCAACCAGCATTTGCAAAGTGTCTTGTACGGTGTCGGACAAGGCTTGCTGCTGTTCGGGCGGCAGCTTGTCAAATACGGGGGTCTGCTGCTCCTGCAAAAACTCCGGCACTTGCTGAAAACCGATACTGTCTACATAGTGGGCGGTGTCCTCGTCGTTCTGATGAAGCACAACAATGTCGGAAACGGAAAGGCTATGCCCCTTAAAGTCGGCGGGGTGGTCGATATTAAACCTTTCCCAAATGTCGCCCAGCGTCATATCCTTTGTAAGCGGTGCAGTATAGACGAGTTCATAATTTACCCGGTCAATGGTAAGTCCAGCCGCTTGCAGACGGTCATAAGGCTCAAAGCGCAAGTCCCTTGTTTCGTCCCCGCGCTTTAACTGATAAATGGAAAAGGTATCGCCCTGCTCCTGCTCGGCTTGCCGCTGCTGCTGCAACTCGGTAAAATGCCCCTCAATCTCGGTAATGAGTTCCTTTGCGGTGGTCTGTATTGTTTCAAGGGACGCTTTTAACTCGGTCATTTCCTTGCCGCTGCTCCAACCAGCCACATAGCCGAAAGAGTAATCGGAAGTATCAAGGCCGAAATGCTGGCAAACCGTATAAGCGACGCTTTCCGCTTCTACCTCGCAGGTATGGCGGTCAACGCGGTTTTGCTGCTCCGGCGGGGCGTTTAAGTCTACGTCGTGCAGCTTCGCATGGGCGATTTCGTGAATGGCGGTCTTTACCGCCTGTAATTCACTCACGCCCTCTTTGATTGCAATACGCTTGTCGGTCAAACTGAAATACCCATTTGCGCCGTTTGTGATCTGCTCAAATGCAATCGGGACGGGGGACGCTTTTTCAAGGGCGGCGAAAAAATCCTCGTACTGCTCCACATCGGCAAGCAGCGGTTTAACGGAAAGGTCGGGAAACTCCTTGCCCTCGGTCTGCGAAATATCAAAGACGGTTATAACCTTAAAGGCGGGGACGGTGATTTCCTTTTCTTCCTTTACCACTTTTCCCTCGCGGTCAAGCATGGGCTTTCTCGTTTCGGGGTCGATTTTATCAACCAGCTTTTTCACCTTGTAGGGCGCGGGGGCAAAGATTTTAATGCCTTTCTCGCCTTTCTTTACATGGCGGTCAAACTCCTTTTCCCATTGACGGAAGCCCATTACCAAATTGCCGCCCTGCATAGCAATTAGGATAGTGTTATTCAAACTATAATCATGGAACTTTGACATAGCGGTTAGAAACTCTTTGTAGCGGTCGCTGTCAAAAATCGCCTGTACGCCCTGTTCCAAACGCGCGGTGATCTCCTTTACCTTTTCGGCGGGCTTTTCGGAAGTAAGGATAATGGGGACGACGGGGCGGGGCTGCTGCGGCTCTGCGGCCTGTGCGTCTGCTTGCTGCGTTTCGGCTGCGTCCATATAGGCTTTGTCCTGTTCGCCGCGCTCCGGCTGCGGGTAACTCATAATGCGGTATTCTTCCGGCACTTCGCGCCCCTCAAACTGCCGTTCCCACTCGTCGCCGCTTTCCACGATATAGCCGTACTCGGTAAACGCGCCTTTTTCCTGCGCGGCAGCGTTCCTGCCAAAAGTAGAAAGGTCAATGCCGCCTTTCCATTCTTCGGGCATTTGTACCATGCCGGATTGATTTAAGTAATAGTCGCCCAAATCGTGGTAGTTATGTACTTCGGGGATATGGACGTAAAAATCCACGTTGTAGGTGAAGTCAATTACCTGTCCAATATTTGCAAGCCCGTTTTTCTGCTGCAAAGCTGCGTTCAGCTTGCCAACCTCGGCGGGGTCAAGCTGTTCGAGCCGCGCCGCAAGAAAATTGAGTTCGTCCACGTCGGCGGCGCATACCATTTCATAAGGCAAGGCAATATGTTTCTCCGGGTCGTCGGAATAGCCGCGAATGGAAAAATCCTGCGGGTTGTCGGCGGTAATGCCGACGTTCCGCATAGCTTCGTGCAACTGCTCCTTTGTGGCGGGCATATCCAACCAATAGCCGCCGGGGTCGCCCGCGTCAAAGCGGCTGCGGTTGCCTATCATAATAGAAAACTGTTCGCTCATGTGTTCACGCTCCTTTTCCTGCCCGGTATTTTCGGGGATAGCTGCCGCCTGTTGCTGCTGCGGGGGTTCTTCGCCCTCTATGGTGTAGTCCGGCATGAGCATACCGTTTACTTTGAAATAGTCGGCGTACTCCTGCGGGATAGGCGGGGAGATTTCCGTAAACAAGCGGTCATACGCTTTGATACGCCCATTCAGATACTTTTCCATAGCTGCCTTGTCGGTGAAAACCTTTCTATCTTGTCCGGCAATCTTCGCTTGGGTTCTGCTTGGGCTGTTGGTGCGCACGCTCCATGTAAGCGTCCATGAATACGGGATAGATTTCTGCGCTTCTTTGTCGTAGCGGGTATTCTCGTAAATGTAGTAATTCATCTGATATACCCGGTTGCTGCGAATATGGCGGTTATGCTCGGTGGTCTGCCACTCGTTAGCGGTGTGCTGGACGTGCGGCGTTCTCACATATTCAAGTGTTTTATCCAGCAAAAGCGTTCTTCCCGCCTGTTCTTCCCATGCGGCGGCGCGTTCTTTAAGGTCGTCAAAAATCGCCTGTTCTGCCGCCGCGCTTTCGCTGCGCATGGAAAGTAGCTGCGCAATCGGCAAGGAAGCATAAGGGGCAATCTCCCTGTCCTTTGCTTCAAAATATATCCGGCGTTCTATCCGCATGGTTTCGGCGGCTTCTAATTTGTCATGGTCGTATGAGGAATACGGCATATTCTTTCATCACGTCCTTTCTCGGTCATATAAGGGTTTGGGACTATCCCAACAAGCAAAATGCCCGCGCTCTCTATGGGAAGCGCGGGCATTTCTCGCAAACGGGTACTCGTTTGCTGTGCTTGCTATGTAGTTGTTTTTATCCGTAAACGCCTGTTTCTCTCGCTTTGGGCTTTCTGTCTGCGGCGTATCTTTGCCGCGCAATCGGGGCAGTATTTCGCCCGGTTGCTGCCCGCCGCAAACGTGCTGCCGCATACCGCGCAACGCTTCAAATCGGTTTCCCCGCTGCGGGTGATCTGTTCGCAAAGCTGCCTGTCGGCGGGTAATACCGCTTCGCGGAAATAGCGGCATAGCAGCGAATAGCTGATACTCTGCACACAAACGCAAGTTTCCCCGTCGTCCAGCAGCAGACAATTCCCGCAATCGTTGTTTGCACAAGCGGCGCGGGTCATTTTCTTTACGGCGCGGTATTGCTTTTCATCAAGCCTTATCATTTTCGGTTCTGCTCGACGCGGAAGTTTACATACTTGCCGCCTGTGTCGGCAAGCAGCACAACTCCGTCAAAGGTCTTTCCCGTCTTGGTCGAGTACATACCTTTGATTTTTACCTTTCCGTCTTTCAAAAGGGCGGCGGCAATCGCCTTTGTGAAAGCCTTTTTGCGCTGCTCAAAAAAGCGGTCATTCTTCCACATCACAAAGCTGCAAGCCCTGTCGGAGCAGTAAAAGTTTTTCTTGCCCTCGTAAACCGCCGCGCCGCAACGGGGGCAAGTGCCGATTGCTTCCCGCTGCGGGGTAAACAGCTTCGCTTTATCCTCGGAAATCGCGGAATAGGTCTTGACAAGCCCCGCTGTCATTTCCTCAATCCCGCGCATGAAGTCGGCGGGGCTGTCGCTGCCCTTTGCAATCCCGGTAAGGCGCGTTTCCCATTCTGCCGTAAGCTGCGGGGACGTAAGGCTGTCGGGCAGAATAGCGACAAGGTTATACCCGTCCTTTGTGGGGATTAGCTTTTTGCCCTTGCGCTCGGCAAAGCCCGCGCTAATGAGTTTTTCAATGATACCCGCCCGCGTCGCGGTGGTGCCTAACCCTTTGCGCTCCGCGTCCTCCGGCGTGTCCTCCTTTCCCGCACTCTCCATAGCCGAAAGTAACGTATCTTCGGTAAATGCCTTTGGGGGCTGCGTGTAACGTTCGGAGATCTCCGCTGCCGGATTGTCAAAGGTCTGCCCCTCGGCAAGCGGGGGTAAAACCGCTTCCGGCTCTGCGTCCTCGTCCTGTTCCCCGGACGCGGCGCGGGATAGTCTTTCAATCTCGCGCCAACCCTCGCAAAGCGTCGTCCTGCCCTTTGCGGTAAAGGTATAGCCGCCGCAAGTGAAAACCGCCGTAACCGCTTCATACTCATAGGGCGCGGCAACGGCGCAAAGCAGTTTTGCGCACACAAGGGTCATTAGCTTTTTCTCACTTTCGGCAAGGGAAGAAAAGCCCGTTTTCACAAACTCCGCTGTCGGCAAAATGGCGTGATGGTCGGTTACTTTGCTGTTGTCGCAAATCCTCGCAAGGTCGGCTTGCAGCTTCACGCCCTGCATAAAGGGGAGAGCAGCGCAAAGGCCGGTGATAAGTTCCTTTGTGCTGCCCTCCATATCGGAAGTGATATATTTGCTGTCGGTGCGGGGATAGGTCAAAAGCCGTTTTTCATAAAGGGCTTGCGCATAGTCAAGGGTCTGTTTCGCCGTAAACCCATACAAACGGTTTGCTTCCCGCTGCAAGGCGGTGAGGTCAAACAGTTTCGGCGGGGCTGCGGTCTTTTTCTCTTTTTTAAGGGAAGTACAAACGGCCTGCGATTTCTCGCAAGCCGCTTTCATCTGCCGCGCCGCCGCTTCGTCGTCCTGCCTTTCGGAAAGGGCGGCAACGCCGCCAACGTCCAGCCGGACGACATGATATTTCTCTTTCTTAAAGCTGCTGATTGCATAGTCGCGGTTTACCAGCATAGCAAGGGTGGGCGTTTGCACTCTGCCGACATTCAATGTTTTATGGTAGAGGATAGAGAAAAGGCGGGTCGCGTTAATGCCAATGAGCCAATCGGCCTTTGCTCTGCAAAGCGCGGATTGATAGAGGTTGTCATAGCCGCGCCCGTCTTTGAGATTTGAAAAGCCCTCGCGGATTGCACTTGCTTCCATGCTGCTAATCCAAAGGCGGGAAAAGGGCTTTTTGCAATTCGCCTGTTCATAGACAAAGCGGAAAATGAGTTCCCCCTCGCGCCCGCTGTCGCAAGCATTGATAATCTCGGTAACGTCGCTGCGGTGCATAAGGTCTTTGAGAATGGAAAACTGCTGCTCCTTGCCGCTGGCAACAATAAACTGCCACTCCTGCGGGACAATGGGAAGATCGTCGTACTTCCATTTACGGAATTGTTCATTGTAGGTCGCCGCGTCTGCAAGGCTAATCAAATGCCCGATACACCACGACACAAGGTAGCCGCCGCCCTCAAAATATCCGCTGCGCTTTTCATTCGCGCCCATAACGGCGGCAATCGCCGCCCCGACGCTCGGTTTTTCTGCAATTACAAGTTTCATAG
>OVXI01000429.1_pt1 | contig 9969 bp, 10 predicted proteins | sample 1732031 | NCBI WGS metagenome assembly OVXI01 (sample SAMEA4545821, study PRJEB24839) | metagenome | biome: chicken; feature: ceca content | place: Italy | collected 2013-05 | reverse complement strand
GTTTGCCCCACAGGAGCCGCCGCAACCGGCTGTTGCACCGGCTGTGCAATGGGCTGCGGAACGGGCTGTGCAACAGGCTGCGGTTGCGCCGCACCCGCCAGCAATTTCTCGATTTCATCCTGACTCAGCGTACCACCCGAAGCAGCAGGCTGTGCAGCCGGTGCAGGTTGTGGTGCGGGCTGTGCAGCGGGTGCCGCCGCACCTGCCATCAATTTCTCGATTTCATCCTGACTCAGCGTGCCGCCCGAAGAAGCCGGTTCTGCGGCTGGCTGTGGAGCCGCCGGAGCCGCTGCGCCTGCCATCAGTTTCTCGATTTCTTCCTGGCTCAGTGTGCCGCCCGAAGAATCCGCTGCCGGAGCAGCCGGTGCTGGTGGTGTACTTGTTGTATCGTTTGCCGAAGGCAATCCCAATGCGGAAATCAGTTCCTTTGCCAGTTCACAAGTCATGACATTCATGAACTCGCTCTGCATGGCGCCTTCAATGGAAAGCAGGAAGCTGATGACCACCATAGTCTGCCCAGAGGGGAAATAATCTTCCCGGAACCCCTCCAGATTTTTGACTTCAAAAGCGGTTGGTGTGGAAATGTTCACCATCCTGCCCAGAAATTCCGAAAGCGCGGTGGCCGATGCCCCCATCATCTGGTTCATGACCTCGCAGATTGCGCTCATACTGAGCTCATCTAACACAAATTCTTCGTCCGGCGTCTCTCGCCCCATCAAAATATCAACGATTGCGCGCACGTCCTGCCGGCGCAGCAACATGATATTTCTGCCGGACAACCCGGATACATAGGTAATTTCAACGCCGACCGCAGGATTTACCCTGCCCAGTTCGAACTCCTCGGAAGGCAATACATGCACCGTTGGCGTTGTAATATCCACGCGCCGGTTCAGCATATTGGATACCGCGGTCGCTGAAGACCCCAAACTGATATTCAATACTTCGGCGATGGCATCTAGCTCCATTGAGCTGATCTTTTGCGGATCCATCATTCGTTTCGCTCCTTTATCCTGCTTAAAATTCAAACATCCTGCCAGATGTCGTCAATTCTTACAGCCATTTTATTCTTATGCGTACCCAATTTTCCGATAAACCACGGTTCTCCCTCTACATAAACCGTAACGCCGGAATTTTTGGGTTTTGCCAGATTGATAACGTCGCCTTCATGCAGATAATAGATATCTTGTAGACTTAAATGTATGCGTCCCAATTCGGCAATGATTTCCATATCCGAATGGCGTACACTGTCCATAATCTCTTCACTGTTCTTTTCATTTCGCGGCAACATGGCATCATTCATGTTGCTGCGCGAAATAATCGTAAAGATACTGGTCAGAAGGGTGCCCGGCAAGCAAATACTGAATCTGCCGTTTACTTGGCCCATCTGCACATTCAATCCCACAATTACGACCGTTTCGTCCGTACCAATCACTTGCATCAAGGTTGGATTCTGTTCAATTCGGAGCAGCGAAAATTTGGTCTCCAAATAATTCTGCCAACCCTCATGCATGACATCAATCAGGCGAAGCATAACCGAGCGATACAGATTCAGCTCTATACTGGTGTAGTTGTAAGCGTAGGACACATGCGGTGCCTGCTCACCGACCGAACCAAGCATACGGTCCATGATAAATAGCATCATTTCATTGGTCGCATGCATAACAATTGGTGTCGTTTCGGTTTCATCTCCCGGCAACTCCACACGAATCAGTGTTAACACGTCGTTGTCGCTGATTGCATTGACAAATTCATAGTACCGCTGCTCTTCAATGGAATCGACCGACAATTCACAACTGAGTCGCAAAATACCATTCAGGCGCGCCGTGATACTGCGGCAATAGCCGTCATACACGCCCTGCAAGATTTTCAGCCTGTCTTTTGTGAATTTCTTCGGACTATAAAAGTCATATTTTCTATATTTAGCTTCTGGCGTGTCAGATTTCTGCTCCTGTGGCTCTCCGCCAGCCTGCATCGCGCTCAGCAGGGCATCAATCTGGCTTTGAGATAATACCTCAGCCATTTAGTTTGTCTCCTCTTTTATTCCGCAGCATTTGTTTGATTAGATTCTTCGGTGTTTTGCGCCGCCATTTCTTCTCCTATCGTTCTGCCCTCACGGGTTGAATAGTACTCATCAATGGCACTTTCTTTATCTGGCTGCGCGGTTTTGATAATCATTTCAACACGTCGGTTTTTGCTGCGCCCCTCAGCTGTGTCAAATCCAGCGATTGGACGATACTGTCCGTATCCCACGCTGACCAACTTCGCCGGGTCAATAATATTTTTATCCTGCAAGTACAGCAGCACAGCGTCGGCGCGATTGCTCGCCAAATAGCGGTCATTGTGCAAATCATACGCCGCATCGGCACTGGCCTGCGTGGTATGTCCTAAAATACGCACTTCATCAATATCTTCCGAAAGCGGCTTCCAAATATTTGCGAATCCGTCCAGCACCTGCTTGCCCATAGGTAAAATATCGTAACTATTCGGGGCGAAGAAAACAGTCGAGTCAAACGTGATAAACTCATATCCATCGCCCATACCAATATTTACTTGGCTGGACAAATTATTTTGCTCAATATATTGTTGCAATGTATAATACAGTGTCTGGGTTACATCCTCAGAAACTTCTGGCATATCTGCACCGCCTGGCACTGCATACTCACCTGGATGTTCGGCCTGCTGGTCAACAATCTGACTCACTTCCATTGCGTCAGGATTCAAGCTTTGCACCAGTATCTCCCACTTTTGCTGATTGGTGTCCATGCTGGAAACCAACATAACAAAGAAGCAAAGTACCAGCGTAATCATGTCACCATAGGTATCCATCCAGTTTGGGCTGTTATCTGCGCGTTTTTCGCGTTTCCTCGCCATGGTTAATCGCTCCTTTATCGCCGGGAAATCAATTATTCATCTTTGCCTTTCTTTCCCTTTTTACCGCCTTTTGCTTTCTTTCCGCCGCCGCCTTCTTCGTCAACGCCCATTTCGCGCTGCTTCTGTGCCAAGAAAGAAACCAGCTTCTCTTTCAAGAACTTGGGGTTTTCGCCCGATTGAATCGCGAGCACACCCTCGATAATCAGCGATTTACACAGAATTTCTTCATCATCTCGTAAATGCAAATGGTTGGCAATCGGAGAGAATATCATATGCGCCATAATACAACCATAGAAGGTGGTAATCAAAGCCGTCGCCATACTATCACCCAGGTTACCAACGCCTTCTTCCAGGTTCATGCCTTTGAGCATGTTAACCAGACCAACAAGGGTACCAATCATACCGAATGCTGGAGCGATTGCCGCGCCGCGCTCGTACATACTAGAAACCGTCTGGTGTCGTGCCGACAGGCAATCCAAGTCATTTTCCAAAATTTCTCTTACTTTGTCTGAGTCATTGGAGTCCACAATCATTGTGATACTCTGTTTAAAAAATGGGTCATCAATCTGTTCAATCTCGCTTTCCAATGCGAGCAATCCATTTTTACGCGCCACCTGCGCCAACTCAACAAGCTTGTCAATGTATTCCATCGGCGCAAACTTGCGAGTATTCATCATAATCATGATATGCTTGGGTATTTGCTTGAGTATTGACGGTGGATAGTTGCTGATGACCGTCATGATGGTACCGCCCACTGTAATCATAACGCTTGGGATATCAATAAAGTCTGCCAAGTCGCCGCCGCTCAAGATACCGTTTACAATCAGCGCTAAACCGCCAATCAAGCCGATCAAAAACGTAATATTCATTCCTATTACTTCCTCCCCTATCAATGGATACCGGATTCGCGCTTTTGCCGGCTTATTCCATGTTTAGGTTTCTTTTTATTGTCTGTAATCTGAAATCGTAATGGTTCTCCCTACATCAAGAATCTTCGCATGATATTCGATAACTTTCTGCATCACTACATCAACCGATTCCTGAACAATATAAAAATCATGATTCATCATAATGATTTTAGTTTCTGGTATCAGCTCAATCGCTAAAATCTGGTCGCAGTTGATTACAACCGTAGTACCATTGAGCTTTTTCAGTTTGAGCATGAACGTTCCCCTTTTCTTTCCGCAAAACCCAAAACAGTAAACGTGCAGCGGAAAATAAAATTTGTTTTCCGCCGCACATTCACCATTAAAAAGTCAATCTACCTCGTGCGTTTACCGCTTCATCGATACCAAATCGCTGAGCATCTCATCGGTTACGGTGATAATCTTGGTGTTGGCCTGGAAACCACGCTGGGTCGTAATCAAATCGGCAAACTCATTGGAGATATCTACATTGGACATTTCCAACGCGCCGCTAACCATGCTAGAGTTCATGTTAACAATACCGCTGTCGTCGGCCGCTCCAACTACATTGCCGACTGAACCTGCGCGGACGGAACCAGCATTGCCACCCGCTTGGTAATAGGAATCACCCAGATGCGTTACACCGCCGGGATTATCTACATATGCAAGCGAGATACAGCCGATATGCACCACTTGGTCACCATTCATACCAGTAATCTCGCCGTTTTTTGAAATACTGATACTAGTTAATGCCACACGCTCTGCCGTAGCATCTGTGGGGTCAGCCCCATCTGCTGGGATACGCAACGGAACAAGTGTACCTGGAATCCACTTTTCCACTGCTCCATCCCAAGCAAATCCATAAACAATATTACCGGTGCCATCTGTCAGATAACCATTGTTATCAAAGCGAAAGTCACCTACACGGGTCAGCTGCATACCATCCAAATTTCCTACTGTGTCCGCAGACAACGGGTATCCAGCAGTGTTAATATTGGGGCTTGTAATAAAAAATCCGTCACCATCAATCATCAGGTTCATGGAATCGTCTGTAATTGCATAAGTACCGGTACGCATATTCATATCAATGGTATTCACCGTGCTACCATAACCAATCTGAGAAGCATTCACACCACCTGTAGTCGCCGTACCTGCTGTACTGGAACGCAGAGAACTATACATGGAATCACGAAATGTTGCTCGCTGGCTCTTATAACCATATGTATTGACGTTTGCGATGTTGTTACCGATGACATTCATCTTTTGCTGATGTGCCCGCAATCCAGAGATTGCGGCATACATAGAACCAACCATTCAAAAATCTTCCTTCCTTGCCAGTGCGCTGCTGGCGGGCGCACATCGGGCGCCCTGCCGAGACATCCTTAAAAGGTCCTGCCTCATTCTCCTATCTTACAGGATAACAGCGCCATCAATGTTTGTAAATACGTTTTCTTTCATTTCTTCGGTTGTCATCGCCGTGACAATCAATCGACTGGGCACATTTACAATAAATGCCTGCCGCGGACTAATGACCACGATATCCTTTACGCCTTTGGCGCTGGCTCGGTCAACCGAACTTGAGATATCATTTATCAAACTGGGTGTCATTTCAATCCCGCGCTGCTCTACTCGTTGCTGTGCATGTCGTGACAGCCGAACGCTTTCGGACTGTTCTAGTCGTTCTTGTAATATACTCTGGAAAGCTGCGCGGTCAGATGCCATGCGCAGCTTATTCAGACTGGTCTGTTGCTGTGCACTGGATACTCTTTGAATCATTGCGCCGCCTCCCTTCTCTGTTATTCTGTTACCGAACCATCAGATTCAGTACCAGTGGATTCACCCGAACCGCCAGTGTTTCCAGTGTCGGTACCACCTTGGGTTCCTTGGCTGCCTTCTGTACCCGCAGTTCCGTCTGTGTTTCCGGCACCATCCGTTCCATCGGTTCCAGAACCGCCGTCTACGTTTCCATTTCCGTCACCGTCTACGGTACCATCTCCATTTTCACCATTTTCCATATCCCCTGGAACTGTAAATCCAGGATCCACTTCATCAGTGTCTTCCTCTTCAGGGATTCGCCCAATAGCCATAATGGAGTTCAAGGTGTATGCCTGTCCATTCACAAAGATAACCTGCTGTCCATTGAGCAATCCAGTACCCGTGACCGTTCCGACGACCTCTTCCAATCCTTCGGTACCGAAAACACCAACCGTCACTTCCTTGCCAACCAAAGAAGCAGCATAAGAAATGGTGCTGATATCGTTCATATTGGTCATGGTCTGAATGGTCATCAGCTGTACCATCTGATTGATAAAATCATCGGTCGAAGCCGGATTCATAATATCCTGATTCTGGAATTGTGCCATAATCAACGTGAGGAAATCCTCGGTTGACATGTCATAGCCCGAACCAGTTGACTCTGTTGCACCACTCTGCCATTTATGGTCTGCGGCACTTGTCGCGCGTGTATTGGCGCTGGCAGCCGCAGCCGTGCGCGCTGTGGTAAGCGGCATCTGCGACATATAATCGGTTAATGCCATAGGCTGCATCTCCTTTCTGCAAGTCGATTACTCCGCCGTGTCCCGTGCAATCAAGCCCAGTCTGAACTGCTGCACAAAATCGTCATTGTGTGGCGGTGCCTGATGGCGCTGCTGTTGCTGCTGCTGTCCACCGTTCTGGTTGTGATGTTCTTGCTGGGTATACTGCTGCTGTGCATTGGCCTGTTCCTGCTCTACACGCACCGATACCGTACCGGGATGATTCTGCTCTACAATTGCGCCGATATTGGCAGCGTGTTCGCTGAGCAGCGAAACGGTCTTTGCGTTGGCGCTGTGCAAGGAAACCATCGTGCCTTCTTCACCGACCGACAATCGAATGGTTATCGTGCCGAGTTCTTCCGGACTTAACTGCACCTCAATGGTGTTCTGGCCTTGCTGAACGGCTTGTTCAATGCGTTCTCCAAGTTGTGCCGGCAGTTCCGGGCTATCTGCCTGAACGGGCTGACCAACCTGCACCGGTACGCTCTCCACCTGTTCAAACAGCGGACGCGCGGTTTGTACCTGCTGTGCACTGGCTTCAGTTACAACCGCCTGCAAGGTTTCTTCCTTGGGTGCGGCTGCCTGCTGTGAACCGATATTGGTCGATTGTTCGGTATGTTGGGACTGGCCGGACAGATTTTGCTGGGTATCCTGCTTGCTGCTTGTCTGCTGTGCGGGTGTTGTCTGCACCGGTTCTACCGTTTCCGTCTGCACAGTTGGGTTGGCATCCACTTGCTTGGTCTGCGTAGGCTCCACCTGCTGACCAAGTGTCTGCGTCGCTTGCTCGGTCAATCCATCTGTAACAACCGCGGTCTGCGCGGTCACATCGCCAATCTGTTCTACCATAGCCGTAGCTGCTGCAGGTTGCTGTTCATCGGTAACAACGACAATCGGCAGCATCATGGCAGCCAACATGGCAGCGGCATCATTCATATTGCCCATGTCCTCAGCAGCCGGTGTTTCTGCGCCCGGTTCCTGCGGTACAGACGGCTTTTCCTGCGTGCCTGCTTCGGGCTTAACAGATGCCTGTTCGGACGACTGTGCCGTATCTTCCAGCGTCTTTTTAAAGTCAGACTTGGATGTACTGCTTTCGGTCTTAGTCGATGTCGATGTGGTAGGTTTGGTCGAAACCGGCTTAATATCCATCCGCATATCAACACTATTCATCTTTTCTCACCTCCTTTCACGTGTCATTTCTCATATCCCCGCCGCGGCATCATACACGCACCTCTGCCGCGCGGCTATTGGAAACAAATTCCTCTATCATCTGTTCTTCGGTTTTCTGTACCATCTTGTTATAAGCCTCGTGTTCTTTCTCGCGCAACTTTTCAATGGACATACTTTCCTTACGCGCCTCAATCATTTCCGCGCGTTTTTCTTCTTCGGCTTTTCTCAGTTCATCCAGCACACGCAATTCCTGTTCGATAACACGTTCCATACTGCGGAAAAATGCTTCGTACTCGCGCGCCTCTGCAACTGTAAATCCGATTGCTTTTTGCTCGGCATACTGCTGATTCATTTCGCGATACCGATTTTTCAAGGTTTCGATTTTTTCTTCCTGTTTGCGAACGCGCAAAAGCAATGCCGCTCGCTCTGCGTTTAACCCATCCACCAACTGATTTTTGTAGCGAAGGACGTTTTCCAATGAAAACGAAAACTTCTTCAACGCAATCTCCCCTTTCTACAAAACAACCGTTATCTTTGCGCCAAAATCTCCGCCATCAGCTTGACCGACTGTTCATATCCAAATGCCTCATCGGTCGCCTGTTTCAAAAAGGCATTGACGCGGTCAATTTTGGAAATCGCGTAGTCAAGCTGTGGGTTGGTGCCTGCTTTGTATGCGCCGATAGAAATCAAATCGGCATTTTTCTGGTATACACTCAAAATATCGCGTATCTGGGAAGCCAGTTTCTTGTGTTCGGCGGGGCAGATTGCACTCATCAAACGCGAGATGCTGGCATTGATGTCGATAGCTGGGAAATGGTTGCTGTTTGCAAGCTGACGGGTCAGCACGATATGTCCATCCAAAATACCGCGCACGGTATCGGCGATTGGTTCGTTGGTATCGTCGCCTTCTACCAAGACCGTATACACGCCGGTAATCGACCCCTGTTCAAAGTTTCCGCTTCGCTCCAACAATTTGGGGAGTTCGGCGTAAATAGACGGTGTGTAGCCGCGCGCGACCGGCGGTTCTCCGACTGCCAAGCCAATTTCGCGCTGTGCCATTGCAAAACGGGTCAAGGAGTCCATCATTAAGAGTACATCCAAGCCCTGATTTTTGAAATACTCGGCAATGCTGGTGGCAACCGAGGGGCACTTCATGCGCAGCATGGCGGGCTGGTCAGAAGTTGCAACGACCAGCACCGAACGGCGCATACCTTCTTCTCCCAAGTCGCGCTGGATAAATTCCAACACTTCTCGTCCACGTTCGCCGACCAGTGCAATGACGTTGATATCCGCCTTCACGTACTTGGCGATCATGCCCATCAGGGTACTCTTGCCCACACCGTAACCGGCGAAGATGCCGATACGCTGTCCCTTGCCGATCGTATTCAGCCCGTCGATGGCCTTGATGCCGAAACTCAGCGGCTCAGTGATTCGCGGCCTCTTTAACGGGTTGATCTTGGGGTTCTCAACATAGTAATACCGGGATGAGGTGAAATTCCCCAAGTCATCCATAGGGCGCCCAAGAGCGTCTATGATACGCCCTCTTAGGAACTCCCCTACAGGGATTTTCAAACGCTTTTTCGTGTTTCTGACGAAGCTGTTCGTACCGATCCCGCTCATGCTTTCGTAGGCCATGAGCTGAACCCTGTCCTCTCTGAACCCGACTACCTCCGCCTGTATCTGCCTGTGCTGCTCCTCATCGTAGATCATCACGATATCTCCGATGTTGGCCCCGCCGCCGGATGCTTCCATGGACATTCCAGTGATATTTTCTATCCTTCCGATATGATTGATCGTCTCAGACTGAAAGATCAGTTTTGGTATTTCGCTGAGCATGTCCGTCCCTCCTTACCGGCTATACGCGCGCATTGTTCAGTATTTCCTTGATGTTTTCCATCTGCGTGCTTACGCTGATGTCCATGACTTCCTGCGGAAGCTCAACGATACATGTCCCGGGCGCCGCGTCTTCCATGACAATGATTTTCACATTGTCCGATATCTTGGACAACTCTCTTAGAAGATCAGCGTCCCCTCTGATGCTGGCGGCCTTTTCCTCCGGATCATCAGAGATATAAATCTTCGCCCATGCGGTTCTTTTTAGCTTCTCCGTGGCCGCAAGGATCATATTTTTCACGACATCGCCGCTTGATTTCAGGCTTGTCTGTATGATCTTCTCGCCAATGGCCAGAGAAATATTTTTCAGGTCGTCCAGATAATCTTCTGTCACCTTTTCTTTCGCATGCTGCATATCAACGGCATACTTCTCCAGCTTCTCCCGGAGGTTTTGGTATTCGCCTTTAAGCTCCTCCCGATGTTCTTCGTATGCCTTTTTCCTGCCGTCCTCGCAGCCTTTTTCCATGCCCTCTACATATCCTTCTTCATAGGCCTCCTTCTTAATACGAAGCGCCTCTATGCGGGCTTGGTTCAGCACAGCTTTTGCTTTTTCTACATTTTCATGAAACAACTCTTGGCTCTTTTCCCGTAAAAGCTCT
>OVXI01000428.1_pt1 | contig 9975 bp, 4 predicted proteins | sample 1732031 | NCBI WGS metagenome assembly OVXI01 (sample SAMEA4545821, study PRJEB24839) | metagenome | biome: chicken; feature: ceca content | place: Italy | collected 2013-05 | reverse complement strand
TATTAAAACTAATAGAAAAAGACAAAGTAGATATGATAGGCAGTGCTAAACATCTCTTAAGATCTCGCCCAAATTTAGATGCTCTCTGTTAGGCAAACTGTAAGAAAATAGACTTTGTTTCAACGACTCTGTAGACTTAACATATTTAGACAACTTAATCTGAATTTGTTGTTTCGGATTCAATATCCCACTGAATCATATAATACTTATCACGATATTTTTTTGGGGTCATTCCTACCACTTCACAAAATTGTTGTATAAAATGACTCTGCGATGAAAATGATAGTCTATTGGAAATTTCAACCATTGAGTAGTCACTGAATCTAAGCAGGTTCTTAGCCATATCGATTTTTTGTTTCCTTATATATACACTCACTGAAACTCCTGTTTCCTTTTTAAATAAACGAGAAAGATAACTTGCTGAGACTCCAAGTTCACCCGCAATATCTTCTATCGAGATGCGATCTTTTATATGAGCATAGATATATTCTTTACATGTATTTATATGTTTTGAATTAATATCGCCACGCAAACAGTTGTTCATTCTCTTTGCATAATCCATAACCATTTCATCATGTAGTTTATGAATTTCTTTTTCTGTATAAATATCATCCAACTTCCGAATATAAAAATCACTCAAGCGAAATGCTTTTTCTAATTCCATACCATTCTGTCTACATAACCGTGTAACCATTGCAATTGTAATTACAAAATGATATTTCAAGTTAATCACTGGATTTCTTGAAAGAACTCCGACTCCTTCATCATCCATAAATCGATCTTGTTCACAGTTCAGTCTAACTTTATCAATGTCTCCGCTAGCTACTGCCTTATAAAACAAGAATTCTTCTGTCATTTCTCTATGTTCAATCTCATCCATATTATCATCTGCTTCTAGTAGAAACCATTCATTTCTATAACTCATAAAACCACACTCTCTTTACCTTCGTTAATGACTTCCTAATTACTTTTTTATATCAACTAGCCAAACTATTAACTACTTAGATTAACTATCCATTAACAGTTATAGTAGGACGTCGATTATTGATATATTATTAATCCTACCACTTATCATTTGCATATTTTCAACAGAACTATCTCATATAACAAATGATATTTTCACCAAAAGCATCATACCATATATATTAATCAATGTCAACATTGTGCATTTTTCCAAAATAAACTTATAAAAAAGTTTTATTGTGATATTTTTTTCAGTTTTTTACACAAAGAAACCCTTTCTCAGGCAGCAAGTATTTCACTTATCTGCCTAAAAAAGGGTTTACCAATTAATTACTCTGTCGTTTTTTACTTTTTCGTTTCTACTATTATGTAACAACAGTACTATGACATAATTAATTCCACTTCGGTCTGGTTTGTCATATATTCCACTGGAATATAATTATCTTTCATTTCTTTTCCATTTACAATCATTTTCTTATATCCCGATTCCTGATGTTCTGAATTACGAATTATAATATGTAAATGATTTCCTCTGAAATCTTTCTCTATTTCAACATAATCCCATTCTTTTGGAATGGATGGTTCTATTTTAATTCCACAGAAATCAGGACGCATACCTAAAATTCCTTCTACGCATCCCACCATAATCGTAGATGCTGTTCCAGTAAGCCAATGTACATGAGAACGTCCAAAATGTGGGCTATCTTTTCCTTCTGTAAACTGTCCATAACAATATGGTTCCAGTTTACGAATTTCTGCACAATCATTTTGTGCTGCTGGTGCATTTTCCATAAAATAAGTAAATGCACGCTCTCCATGTCCGCATAACGCTTCCGCAAGAATAATCCATCCCTGCGACTGAGAAAAAATACCTGAATTTTCTTTTGTTCCAGCATTATAAATTACTGCAAGTGCTCCATCGAATGCATGTATATGATAAGGAGGATCCATTAAAATTGCTCCATACTTTGTATTTAACCGTTCATATACAAGGTCCAGTATTTTATCTGCCTGTTGTTTCGTCGCAAGACCACTAATTACTGCCCAGCTTTGCGGATTCAACCACATATTGGCCTCTGGATCGGTACGTTTTCCAATTACTTCTCCTCTTTCTGTAAATCCACGAATAAATCGATCTTCATTCCAGCACCATTGGTTCATTATCTCTTCCAATTTTTTTTGATTTTCATCCAGATAATTAATATAAGCCTGATCTTTTTTATATTCTGCAAATTTTCTCATAATTGTCATTGCAAGATAAAACTGCATGGATACAAAAGATGATTCTCCTTGCTTTCCGAGTCTGAGACAATCATTCCAATCAGCGTATAATCCAGCCGGCATACCATGTGGTCCAAGATGATTCATTGAAAAATCAATCGCTCGTTTTAAATGTTCATATACACTGCCTTCATCCTTATTGGCAAATGGAATCACTTCATCTATAAAGGAAAGATTTCCTGATTCAGAAATATATTTATAAACCGTTGGGAATAACCATAACGCATCGTCTGCCCGATATTCTGGATGTCCTGTCTCTTCTACATAGGAAGGATCTTCTGGTGTATTCTCATTTCCTGGGTTATGAGTAAATTTCACAAGCGGCAGTCCTCCGCCGTGATCTACTTGTGCCGAAAGCATAAAACGAATTTTTTCCAATGCCATTTCTGGAGCTAAATGAATAATTCCCTGAATATCTTGCACTGTATCACGGTATCCATATCCATTACGAAGACCACAGTAAATAAACGAAGCTGCACGTGACCAAATAAATGTCATAAAGCAATTGTATGCATTCCATGTATTAATCATAGTATCAAATTCTTTGCTTGGCGTTTTTACCTGGAAATGGGAAAGTTTTTCATTCCAATAAGAAACTAATTCCTTCCATTCATTTTCACAAGTTTGTTCTGGATTTTTATATTGTTTTAAAATTTCCTCTGCTTCAGCGTTTGGCTTCATTCCTAATACAAAACTCAAGTATTTACTTTCTCCTGCTTCCAATGAAATTGTTGAACAAAGCGCACCACATCCATTTTCATTATAGTTCAATGTATTTCCCAAATCACCTCTGATTACTCCAATTGGGTTTGCATAACTATGATAACCCCCAAGGAAATCTTCTCTATTTCCACAATATGAAGATATTTCTGCTCCAGCTAAACCAAAAAAGCGTTCTATAACAATTTTGTCATCTACATCTGATCCATCTTCTATTCCGTCTAAGTTTCCATGAATTGCCTGACAGATTCTATCACCACAAAATGACGTTCTTGTAATAAACTGCGAATACTGCAAATTAACTTGATCCTGTTCATAGTTATTATTATTTGTAAATTCTGCATATCCTGTAATATCCAGATTTCTTGTTTCATCGGAATGATTTGTTATTTTTACAGCCCAAACTTCATACGATTTATTTAATGGAACATAGTACAACACTTCCGAATGAATATCACTATAATCTGCAATCATTTTTGTATATGCGATTCCATGGCGACATTCACTTTTGTATACTTCCAGATCTTTTCCAACTGGCTGCCAAGAAGCTGACCAATAATCATCTCTATCCCTGTCATGAATATAAATATAACGTCCTGGCTGATCGAAATTATTAAAAATATAACGCAAAATTCGACCATTTGCGCCTGACTTCGCAAAACTATATCCTCCTGCATTGTTGGATATAATCGCACCGTACTCTGGAGAACCAAGATAATTTGCCCAAGGAGCTGGTGTATCTGGTCTAGTAATGACATATTCCCGATTTTTATCGTCAAAATATCCAAACTTCATCCTTTTTTCCTCTCTATCCTTATTTTTTATATACAATTAGATGCGAGATCTACTGTAATCTCATGAATTCCTTCTCCCATTGCATTGAGATCTTTATAAGGAATAACCGCCTGCTCTCCATTTAAAATTTGCAGTGGCACTCCGTCACAGCTTGCCCGATTTACTTTATATTCGCCAAACTCTAATTCATCTGAATTTTGGAACGTAATTTTAAACTCTTTTCCCCCAAAATACAGCTGAATCATCGCCTGATTCTTTTCATCAAACTGTTCTTTCACTAATTTCGGTTTTATTACAAGATCGCCCACTTCTCCATGAATTCCAAACACTTCTGTAATCATCGTCATCATATACCAACTGGCTGCCCCCGTCAGATAATGATACATTCCTCGTCCTTCTTTATTAAAATATTCTGGAATACCTGGATAGATTTTACTAGTATCAAAATCAAGTGCCGTATCCGCAAGCGTCTTCAATGCCCGATATCCCTCTTTTACAAAATTCCTTTTATAAAGAGCATTTGCGTACATAACTGTCATATGAGAAAATACAGCTCCATTTTCCTTTTCTCCATAGGCAAATCCAAACATTCTTCCCATATCAAATTTAAGTTCTTTAAAATCTGTATTCAGACGATATCCGCCAATCGCTGCATTGTATAAATAATGATCTGCACTTTTACAAATCTGTTTTATCTGATCCTGTGTTGCCGTGTTACTCATTATGGCAAATACCTGACCAGTTAACATCATTCGAACTTGATCTCCAAAAATACCTTCTACGGCATTTTTATGATTATCATAATAGCTATTGAACCAACCCTCATTTTCTGTTATGCTAATCCATTCTTGTTCACGAATATGTTGTATCATCCAATTCGATTTTTGTTCCAGATTTCTAATCAAATCATCAATTGATACAACCATTGTTTTACCTTTGACATTATGTCTGCATGAATCTAAATATTTGGTTAATACTTCTCGTTTTTTTTCTACGCTCTGATAAATTTCCTGCTCATCCTTTAATAAAATACTCATCTCTTCCAGCAGTTCCATCTCTTTATAAGACGTTTTTTCTTTTAAAATACGTAGGCAATCTGCAATCTGTTTGAGGTTTCCAGCATATGCACAAGTAAAAGCAACACTTTCGCCATATTTTTCTGCCATATCCAATGCATCATTCCAATCAGCTCCCCTAAGGCGAATTTCATTATGCTCTCCTACCTCATAAAATGCACAAAAATGTTCCAATAAGATATGTTCTAAAATAGTACCTTTATATACTGTTCCACTCTGTGTTTTCTGTTTTACTCCATATTCATCGTTCCAATCACAGTCAATCGTCATTCCTCTTTGTGATTGTGCATCTTTAAAATAAGCCACCTTTTCCATTAAAACTTGAATATCACCCGTCTGATCGATATAAAGTTTTGTTGTCATAAATGGCCAAACACCATGATCCATCCAAACACGATTGATACCATTTCGATCTGAAACAAATTCTCCCTGTTTATGTCCAATAATTGTCGCATTTGTTCCATCAATTCGTACTCCATTGTAGTTTCCAACAATCATCTGACGTACATCACTTGGATCCATTAATAATAGAGAAAGGCAATCTTGCCATAAATCTCTCCATCCTCTTCCCCCTCTTCCATAATCATGATGAGGTAAAAAAGAACATCCATAAATCCGTCTTAAAAATGGCTGAAAACTAATCCAACGCATCCAAAAATCAAAGTCTGGATTTCCCGTATGATATCTGACATTTACTTTCTGCTGCCAGTATTCTCTGACTGATTGAAAAGCCTTCTGTATCGTTTGCGAGGAATGATATTGAAGTAAAATCTTTTCTATGTTATTTTCCTGATCTGTGATTCCAATAAAGAGATTATATTCTGCAATTTCATTTGGTTTCAGTACGACTGTTTTAAAACAAAGTCCTCCCATTGCTTCCCTTCCATCAATCTGAATTCCAGATGGCATTCCATTCTTCTCTTTATAAACAGCCTGTGGATGTGTAAAACTTCCACCCTCTCCAATAAAAGAATCTACCGTAGGATAAAATGATTCAGGCTTATTTCCATCGCCTTCCTGCCCTGCCACATAATATATAAGATGATTCACTCGATGTCCCTTTTCATCAAATGACATCGTTGGTTTTACTAAAACGCCTGACTCTTTTGTATAAATTCTATGAAGCATAGAAGTAACATTTCTATGATCTCTAATATTATCTGCACTTCTTCCATAAATTGGAATGGCCGCAATTGGTGTAATTTTTTGTTCTGTTTCTGCCTTATTGCAGATTTTTACATGCATAATTTCTACATTCTGATTTACAAGAACAAACGAAGTAATTTCTGCTTCCAATTGGTATTTTTGTGAATTTCTTTTCACCGTCTGCCACATAAGACCAGCAGTTAATATACTAGAATCCTGTTCCTTTGTAAATTTTTTGTTTTCTTCTTCTGCCGATGCCCCTGTTGCCGACCAACAGCCAACTCCATCTACTTTACACCAAAAATTTCTCGTTGAACGATTATTATGTAAGTTTTCTGAACTTACTGGTTCCAATAAGAAAGATTCCTGATCTATCTTACTATCTCCACCCAGATTTGGTGTCAAAGAACTTTTCAATCCCATTTCTCCTGCAATTGGGAAATAAAGATAACTGTAATTTTCTGGATTTTGAATAGAAAACGTTCCATTTTGATCTATAAACTGTATTTTTTTCATAGACTAATCTCCTTGCAATATTCTCCCGCAAAACATCACATCATCATTTTGCGGGAGAACTTTTTATTCTTATCTTATAGATGGTTCCTTTGTACTTTCTGGAGCTTTTTGTCCTTTTTCTACTAACTGAATCTCTATTGATTCTACACGAAGGCTATGTCCTACACTTCCAGCAATCTCTCCATTCTTTGCCCAGCCAAGCCAGCCATAATTTTGGATATGAGTTCGATAATAAATATCATAACGCTCTGCCATTTCTTCAGTTAATTGCATTTTAACTGCCTCTATACGTAATGATTTTCCCGTTGTTCCTGCCAATTCACCTGATTGTACATACGATTGCCATCCAATATTTTGCACATGAGCAGCATAACGAATTTCTCCCTCAATTCCATCGGTATCCAGATTCACTTTCAACGCTTCCATACGTAACGATTTTCCTTCTGTTCCGCATAACTCTCCTGCCATTACCTCTGGCTGCCATCCAATATTTTGCACATGGGCCATATAGGAAAGCTCTGGATCTGCCTTTTCATCTCCTACCTTTATAAATGCTTCACCTGTACTTTCTGGACCAGTTTCCCCCTTCTTTACAAGCTGAATCTCAATTCCTTCCATACGAAGTCCGTATCCCTGGCTTCCTGATTTTTCTCCATTTTTTGCCCAGCCAAGCCAGCCATAATTCTGGATATGGGCACGATAATAAATATCATATTGTTCAGCCACTTCTTCTGTTAAGTTTATTTCAATGGCTTCCAGCCGTTTTGATTTGCCCGTCGTTCCTGCCAATTCTCCATCTGTTACATAATCTTGCCAACCGATATCCTGTACATGAGCACGATATACAATGCTGCCTTTTAACGAATTATTTTCCAGACGAATACGTACCGCTTCTAATCGTTTTGCCTGACCAGACGTTCCTATTAATTCTCCATCTGTTACATAATCTTGCCAGCCAAGTTCTTGTACATGAGCAGAGCCACTGACTAATAATTCTTTTGGTTCAGGCATTTCAATTTTTTCTAGTTTTATATTGTCAATACATACACGGTGCTTTTGTGAAATCTGAATTCCATCAACAGCTCCCATAGAAATACTTAACACCGTTTTTAAATCTGTTTCATCCTTCATTTGGAACACAATATCATACGTTTGATAATCACTTGTTAAATCTATAATCTTTTCTCCAGAGTATGGATTCCAATTATCATCTGCGCTGCCGTCTCTTTGAAGCGCAAACATAATTTTTCTGTCAATACTTGATTTCGCCTCTAAAGAAAGACGATACCATTGATCTTTCTCTAACTCTATATTGTTTTGTTTCAGCTGAATCTTCCATGCAGCATCTCCAGTATTTCCAATCGTAAAATCAGCTGCATTATTTTCACTGAGACTATCTACTACATAAGAGACTTCCGAAGAAATACTTCCGTCTACAAAACACTCATATCCTGCAAATCCTGCTGTAAAACTTCCATTTTTAATTAAACTATCTTCGACAACACGGATATCATCTAGATAAAAAATTCCTGGTTCATTTACTTGCAATACAATATCTTGATTTTTCAAATTTTCCTCGGTAGTAAACTTATATGTATAAACTTGTTCTTTTCCAGTAAGTTCCGCTTCAAATGACTGTCCTGCTACAATAACCTGAACTTTTTTTCCAGCTTCTCCTTCTGCCATAAAACTTAATTGATATTTCTTTCCGCCTGATAACGCCAGTTCACTTTGAGACACAACTGCTGGGTTGTCCGATGATACACTGTCCGATGCAGCAATTTTGAGTTTTCTTATATTATTCTCATTTGTCACACTAACTTCTGCACCATTATGTTCCTTTACATCCCAATATCCTAAACGGTTTTTTCCCTCTTGAAAACTTCCATTATAAACATAATTTCCATCGGCAAGTATCGTTTTTTTGTCATCTTCAATTGCAATCTCAGATATTTTCTTTAAAGAAACATTTCCAATCTTAACACTTGCTTTTGACCCTGCTGCACCTAGATTAAATTCTAATCGACCATTGGCATCATCATCATTTGTCATTGTAAATTCATATGTATAAGTTTTCTTTTCTGGTGACAATTCCACAACCGTATCTTGCATATAACGCATATAGGAGCGATCTGGTGCTGAAACTCCTACTTTCATTGTTCTGTCTTCCTCTGCATAAGCGTCAAAGGTAAGCTGATATACTCCCCCTTTTTTCATTGGAAGATTTGGCTGTACTAACTGCACACTGTAATCGACAGTTCCTTCATTCGTTGTATCAATATGAATTTGGTTCTCTTTAATTTGCGCAGATGCCTCTCCTCCTAAAGTAGTCAGGAAAATCCAGTCCGCTTCATCTGCTAAATCTTCTTCAACAGAGAAATCACCATTAATCATATAATTACCGTTTTCATCTGGATCTCTCAAAATTACCTCTTTTTCTGGCTTTTCTACATTCTCATCGTAGCTATCTTTCTGATATACTCTTACATAATCAATATTATATTCCGCATTTTCAAAATCTGTTGTATCATCTGGATTTCCAGGCCAATTACCACCAACAGCCAGATTTAAAATCAAATAGAATGGCTGATCAAACGGAGCTGGATAGGTAATCTCTCCCTGTCCCTCTGTTGCAGAATACCAATCATCTGCCGTATGAATCAGCTTACCATCTACATACCAACGAATCTTTCCAGGTTCCCACTCTACACTAAACTTATGATATTCATCTGAGAAGCTTCCTGTATCAAGCGTATAGTTTCCTTGTCGCTCGCTATGTGGATTACCAAAATGAATTGTTCCATATGAAGTATCTGTCTTATCTCCAAGTACTTCCATAATATCAATTTCACCGCATCTAGGCCATTGACCGTATAAATTTTCATTTGTAGGCATCATCCAAAATGCTGGCAAAAATCCCTTTCCTTCTGGAACTTTTGCACTTGCTTCAAAAATTCCATATTTAAAATCATGTTTATTTTGTGTATTAACTCTTCCAGATGTATATGACACATTTCCATTTTCATCCACTTTTTTAATTGGTTTTAGCACCAACTTTCCATCTTTGACATAAATATTATCAGAAGAATCCGTATATTCTTGCAGCTCATTATTTACCCATCCTGGTTCATGAGTTTCAATATTCCAATCATTCAAATTCAAAGAGTCTCCATCAAAAGAATCTTCCCATTTTAAAGTATATCCTTCATATGACAACTCACTTTTTACCTCCTCATTCTCCTCTTCTGATATCTTTTCTGTATCAGAATTCTGCGACTTGTCTTCCTTTACATTCAAAATTGGAGCAGCGTTAACTGTCGATATGGATCCAATCACTGAACATAACCCCAAAAAAACTGCCAGCATTCTAGCTGTTATTTTTTTCTTTTTTAACATATGTTTCCTCCTTTTTTGTTAGTTTTTAATAATCTTTAAGTTCTAACTCCATTAAGATTTAGGTAGATTATAAGATAAATTT
>OVXI01000427.1_pt1 | contig 9983 bp, 12 predicted proteins | sample 1732031 | NCBI WGS metagenome assembly OVXI01 (sample SAMEA4545821, study PRJEB24839) | metagenome | biome: chicken; feature: ceca content | place: Italy | collected 2013-05 | reverse complement strand
TCTTTCCACCATAAAAATAAATAATCTGTGTATTAGGTGTATCAATATTTGAGGGAAGTTTAAATTGTCCAACTGCATATAAATAATTTTTTATGGTTTCATCTGATATATTATCCAACAGTTCTAAAAACACATCTAGTATATCTTCTGTTACCATTGAATTTATTGCGTTTCGTACCACTTTTTGATTTCGTTCTCTTGCTTTTTTTGTTATAGACAAGTACTGCTTTATAAGCATTTGAGTCATATATTTTCCAAATGGTAAAAGTGGTGAACTTTCTAAAATAACCTTTTCAAAGGTAAGCCTTTTGTTTTTCCATAAATACGATGCTAAAACTCCACCCATGCTCATTCCATAAATTGCGTATATATGGTTAATAGATTTTGATATACAATAATTTTCTATCTCTTTTGCAGTATCATCAAAGGAATTGAACTCGGACTTTTCCTGCACGTCATGTCCCGGCAAAATTGGCACAAGAATATGATAGTTCTCTTTATAATGCTCTATATAATCAATCCATATTTGATATGGACTTTCAAAACCATGAACAAGCATTATTGTTGGATTATTTGTATTGCCATATTCCAAAATACGCATTTTAAGCCCCCGCTTTGCTTACACAAATTCCAATTTGAATATCAGTAAATTATGACCTCTCAACAGAGGTTACAGTGTTTTAATAAAATCCTCCAAAAGCCTTGAAAATAAAGGATTTATCGCAATGTGTTCGCCTTATCTCTTTATACGGTTACACACAAGTTTACTCTTTCCCTCCTTGCTCATAAGGGCAAATACAAGGGCAAGAAAATCTCATAACAAGATATAACAGAGTGTGGCAATCGGAGAACTGTGATGTATGTGCGAATATATTATAACGGAGGATTTTTCAATGGACAAGTACATTTACGATGATAAAAATGGTCTGTGGTATGAACTGCAAGGAGATTATTATATCCCATGTCTTATCTTACCAGCCGAAAAAGAACAGCCTATTGGTTTGTGGGGACAGCGGCACTTGCGGTATCTGAAAGAATACCGCCGAGCCACCTACATAACCTTGTTCACAAGCGGCAGACTGAACAATTACCTTGCTGACATCGACAGGCAGGCGCAGGAACGCATGGAAAGGCTCACAGAGCAGATGAAACGGGTGCAGGGTATTACGGAGCAGTTAAAGGCGGAAAACGCTTTGGAATGGACACAGAGAATGAATAACATACGGGCGTGTGCAAAGGAGATTGTGGAAAAAGAAATCATCTTTGCATAAGAAGACAGCGGTAGGATTTAGTTTTCCTACCGCTGTTTCACTTAAATCAAAAAAATATATTGACATTTTTCTATGTGTTGCATATAATAACACATAGACATTTATCTATAGGAGGTGATTGAGAGAGATGGATGAAAAAAGAATTGCGGCAATTTTCAAAGCGTTTTGTGATGAAAACCGCATTAGGATTATAAAACTGCTGCGTTCAGGTGAAAAATGTGCTTGCAAGTTGCTAGAAGAAATCAATGTCACGCAGCCTACGCTTTCCCACCATATGAAAATTCTTTGTGACGCTGAAATAGTTGTCGGGCGCAAAGAGGGAAAATGGACACACTATTCTATTTCAGAAAAAGGTGTGGAGCAGGCAAAAGAATGTTTGCGGCAGTTGACAACACTTGATGTTGAAAGCGAAAACAAGTCGTGCTGTGAAAAGTGAGGAAGTTTATTGATTGCTTTTCCGCACGGCTTATATTCGGGACGATAAATCGACATATTTCAATATAACTATATGAAAGGGGCTTTTTATGGAGACACTAAAAACAATTTGGGACTTTTTTCAAAATGAAGTCCTTGGTATGAACTGGCTGAATCGCCTCATTGAAACATTTTTGAACGCTTGCGGTTTAGATACCACGGGCAAAATAGGAGGAAGTGTTCAGTTTTTCATCTATGATACTGTAAAAATTATGGTACTGCTCGGCGTTTTGATTTTGATTATCTCGTATATTCAAAGTTATTTCCCGCCCGAAAGAGCTAAAAAGATACTCGGCAGATTTCACGGAATATGGGCGAATATCATCGCCGCTCTGCTCGGTACGGTAACACCGTTTTGCTCGTGTTCTTCCATTCCGTTGTTTATCGGGTTTACAAGCGCAGGTTTGCCGCTTGGCGTTACATTCTCCTTTTTGATTTCTTCGCCGATGGTTGACCTCGGAAGCCTTGTCTTACTGATGAGTATTTTCGGCTGGAAAGTTGCTGTTTTATATGTAATATTCGGTTTGGTAATCGCTGTGGCTGGCGGAACGCTAATTGAAAAGTTGCACCTCGATAATCAAGTGGAAGAATATATCCGAAACGGTCACTCGATTGATGTTCCGCAGGAGGAACTGCATTTCAAAGACCGTATGAAATTTGCGTGGGAACAGGTTGTTGAAACCGCTAAAAAGGTTGCTCCTTATGTTCTGATCGGCGTGGGCATTGGTGCTTTCATTCACAACTGGATTCCTGAAGAATTTATTGTCAAAGCACTTGGCGAAAATAATCCGTTTGGCGTAATTCTTGCTACGATAGTCGGTATTCCGATGTATGCGGATATTTTCGGTACAATTCCGATTGCAGAAGCCCTGCTTGCAAAAGGTGCTTTGCTCGGCGTTGTCCTTTCCTTTATGATGGGCGTTACTACGCTTTCGCTCCCTTCAATGATTATGCTTCGCAAGGCGGTCAAACCGAAACTGCTTGGTATTTTCATTGGAATATGTGCTGCTGGTATTATTATTGTAGGCTATCTTTTCAACGCAATACAATATTTAATTGTTTAATTTTAGGAGGTTATTATTATGGCATTATTTAATTTTGGAAAGAAAAAGGAAGAAGAAAAGAAAACACCTGCTTGCGCTTGTAGCTGCGGTTGTGCTGCCAGCGAAGCAGAAAGCATTACAAACGATTGCTGTCCTGATTTGAAAGAGGGAGAAATCTGCTGTATCAAAGTGTTAGGGGCAGGTTGTAAATCCTGTCACGAACAATTTGAATACACAAAGCAGGCAGTAAAGGATATGGGACTTTCCGTAGAGGTCGAATACATTACCGATATGCAGAAAGTAATGGAATACGGTGTTATGAGTATGCCTGCCCTTGTTGTCAACGAAAAGGTTGTTGCTATGGGTAAGGTTTTGAAAGCTGCTGATGTGGTTGCTCTGCTGCACAAGCTGGGGTTTTAACGATGGATAAGAAAAAGGTAGCCTTTATTTGTGTGCATAACTCCTGCCGCAGTCAGATTGCAGAAGCACTTGGAAAACATTTGGCGGGAGATAAGTTTGATTTCTATTCTGCCGGAACAGAAACAAAATCACAAATCAATCAGGACGCTGTGCGGCTTATGAAACAGCTTTATGGGATAGATATGGAGCAAAGCCAGTATAGCAAGACGATTGATAAAATCCCTACGCCCGATATTGCGATTTCAATGGGGTGTGATGTCGGTTGTCCCTATATCGGTAGAGCGTTTGATGATAATTGGGGACTTCCCGATCCGACGGGCAAAAGTGATGAATGTTTTATACAGGTCATTGAGAGAATATCTCAAAAAATAAAAGACTTGAAATTAGAAAAGTAACATGAAAGCCACAGAATGGATATATTGCCCTATCTGCGGCAATAAAACTCGCACAATGATACGGGAAGATACAGAATTAAGAAACTTCCCTCTCTACTGTCCGAAGTGCAAAAAGGAAACAAGCATCAATGCTCAGGATATGAAAGTCACGCTTGCAGAACACAAATAAGATTTTTATGTATGCCGCCGCATGGGTGATACCATAGCGGCGGTTTTTCGTGCCTATCGGCTGTCTCTGTCAAAGGATTTCTTTCTCTGTCTCGGCTGGTTTCTCTGCTTACCCTCCGCCTGAAGCTGACGCAGGCGTTTCAGCACGCTCTCTCGTTCAGGCGGCTTTGCCTGCTCTTTTTTGGCGGGTTTCTGTTTTTCCCTGACCTGTTGCTCCCATGCGGCAAGGTCACGATTGAACTGCTCCACAACAGCCTCCGCCTTACGGTAGGTTGCCATGTACGCCTGCACATCGGGATAACCGTCCTCTTTCAGAACATCGGGCAGTTTATCCAGCTTTTCAGCGATTTCCTTTTCTGTCCGCTGTATCTGCTCTGTGAGCGCCTTGCGCTCCTTACCCTTGAAAATCCCTTTTGTATCGGCAAGCTGTTGTTTCAGCTTCGGAAGTACCGTATCCTGCAAATGCCGGATTTCTTTCGCCTTATCCTGCGCCTTTATCATCAGCTTTTGCATGGTACGGAACTCTGCCATATCTATTTCAAGGACAGGCTTCGGCGGCATATCGTGTTCACGGATTAAGTTTTGCAGGAAGTCCTTAGCCTTGTTTACGATACTGCGGAACAGACCCGGCAGCCAGCCCTTGCTTTTGATAGACTGGCTCGCCTTTTCGTGTATCTCTGTCTGCTTGACTTCTAAAATCTTTGCTTCGGAGATACCTGATAATAACGCCATATCCGCTGTCCTGTTCCATTCCTGCCTTGCGGCATTATCGGCTTTGATTTCGTCCTCTTTGGGATTATTTTTGCCGATTTTCTTGGCCGGAAGATAGACGCTGTTTTTATCAAATACCTTTAAGTGCTGCTCAGGATCGGAGATATGGCAGTTAATAAGTTCTGTATACACTTCCTTTATCTCTCGGAGAAAAGGCTCTCCCTTAAAGCGTGTATCTTTGGTAGTAAACAGATGGCTTTCGTATACCTCGCCTTTTTTGATGACGGTACAGCCTTTCCGTATCTGCCCGTCCTCCCCCGTGATTTCCTTTTTGGTGCGGACACGCTTTCCAGTCTCGTCAAAGAACACGCTGCGGGAAGCAACCTTTACATCAGGTTCGGGGAGCAACCTCCTCTCGCTGAAAATCAGATGGATATGATAATTTGTCTTGCGCTTGTTGTGGTGGAGGGCGGACACGCACTCCACACCGTACCGCCTGCGGAACTCCTCTGTAAAGTCCGTGAGTACCTGCTGCGGCTCGTATTGCGTATAGATTTCGGGCAAGGCGATAATCAGTTCCCTTGCTTCGATACATTTGCCCTCTGTGCCGCTGCGCTGAAACTCCTGCTGGCTTTCCCTTGCAAGGTTGCTCCAAAAGGTGCTGTCGGCGGTGCGGTAGGTGGCATAGAGATTTTCCTGCCTTGCATGGCTTGTAATATACGATATTCGCCCTTTGACATTGGGCAGTTTTGACATCTGGATAAAACTGTGTCTCGGCATACATCATCTCCGTTTTCTGTTGTCAAGGTGCGTCCTTTTTTTGCAACCGTTTACGGTTGTGGCTGTCGCTGCGGCAGCGGTGACAGCCCCGTATCATACGCCGCAGGCGGTTGATACGGAAGCCCCCTGCAAGGGCGAAATACCCGGAGTACAAATCGAAGATTTGTGCGAGGGGTGTATTTCGCTCTCAAACGCCGAGGGCTTAGGGTTACTTTCCGAAAAGAGAATGGATGGTCATTCCACTCTGCGGACATCATCGGGCTTCAGAAGATTTCTTCCCTGATTGACCGTCAGAAACCGTTCCAGCGTGTCCCTGCGGATAATGGTCTTGCGCCCCACTTTGAGGACGGGCAGCTTTCCCCATTCCACCAGCTTCCGCATGGTGTTCCTGCCGATACCCGTACATTCTGCGGCTTCCTCTATGGTAAGTCCCATTTTGACTGCGCTCATTCTATCAACCTCCTTTTAGAATACTCATTTTGCAACTACTGTTTTATCATTATACTTATTCTGCCATCTCTTGTCAACCTATTTTGCAACCATTCATAGTTTATTTACAACTTTCATTGAGATAAAGGTTGCAAAATAAGTATCGGCGTGTTATACTGATACCAGTCAGGAGGTGAACACCTTGAAAAAAGAAACCACATTCACCGCAAAACAGGTCGGTAGGAGGATTAAGGAACGCCGCACAGAGTTAAACATTACCATGCCGGAACTTGGCAGGCGTGTAGGCGTGAACAAATCCACCATTCAGCGGTATGAAGCGGACGGAGTTGATCCGAAGCGCACAATGGTTATCAACGGTCTTGCGGAAGCGTTGCTCACAACTCCCGAATGGCTGACAGGTCTTTCCGATGATAAGGAATATGACACCTATACTCTTTGCCAGCGGGATATTGAGGAACACATCAGGAAATATCTGGACACAGTTTCCTATACAGTAAAGGGCGAGCCGCACCAGCAGCTTCTCACGACATTTCTCGGCAAGATGGTTGACCTGTATACGGTTATGACCTGCTACTTTGCTGATGCTATGGAGGAAGTTGACCGTGTGGCGGAGGACAAAGGGCTGAAAGAGTCTCTTGGACGGTACGCCATAGAGTCCGGGGCAATCATGGAACAGGTATACCGCAAGAAGATGGAAGTACCGATTGAGGATATGAAACGGTTTTTAGACGGGATTTTACATATCCACGATGAGGGGCGCACAAGAATGTCGATGGGCGCACTTTTCGGGATAGTGGAGGAAGCCGAAGAAAGGCTTTCCGAAAAAGAAAATTCCGTGGCACCTTGACAAGTAAAGACGCCAGTTGACTTTCACTGGCGGAAGTGACACAATTACTTTACGCACACCATATGTCACAGTCCCGATTGCCACGGATAGAAAGGAGTTTTTTATCTATGGCAAAAGGTTCTGTAAGAAAGAAAGGCAAAAAGTGGTACGGACGCTTTTATATTGAAGATGAAAGCGGCAGAAAAGTGCAGAAAGAGTTTGCAGGCACAGAGAGCAAGGCGGAAACAGAAGCCATGCTCCGCAAAGCGATAGCGGACTATGAGGAAAAGCAGTTTGTCGGGAAAGCGGAAAACATCACGGTAGGCGATATGCTGGATATGTGGGTAGAGGAAGAACTGAAACCCGGCAACTTAAGCAACGGGACGGTCATGTCCTATCAGGGAACGGTCAACCGTATCAAGCAATATCCCATTGGCAAACGCAAGCTGAAAACCGTGACCGCCGACCATTTGCAGGCGTTCATTGATTTTCTGAGCTACGGTGGGACAAACCCGGACGGGACAACTTCAAAGCCCATGAGCAAAGGATATATGCTCCTGTTCTCGGCGGTGTTGCAAAATTCCTTCCGCTTTGCGGTTTTCCCGAAAAAACTGATTACCTTTAACCCTATGCAGTATGTGAAGCTGAGGGGCAGGAAGCAGGAAACGGATATTTTCTCGGACAGTGAGGAAGATACTTCCAGTATTCCTACTATCACCCATGAACAGTTCCAAAAGCTGGAGGAATTTCTCAAGGCAAAAGATAATCCCGCCTTGCTGCCTGTGCAGATAGCGTACTACACGGGGCTTCGTATCGGGGAAGTATGCGGCTTGACTTGGCAGGATATTAACCTTGAGGAACAATATCTCACGGTACGCCGAAGCATGCGCTATAACGGAACAAGGCACACAACCGAAGTGGGAACGACAAAACGGAGCAAAGTCCGCACCGTTGATTTCTGCGACACGCTGGCGGCAATCCTGCGGGCGGCGAGAACAGAACAGCGCAAAAACCGTTTCCGCTACGGGGAGTTTTATCACCTGAACTACTACAAAGAAGTAAAGGAAAAAGGGCGCACCTATTATGAGGTTTACAGCCTGCAAAGGACAGAGGAAGTCCCGGAGGATTACAAGGAAATCTCCTTTGTCTGCCTGAGAGCAGACGGGGCGTATGAAGCGCCGAGTACGGTAGGGATTATGTGCAGGGCGGCAAAGAAGAAAGTGAAAGGGCTTGAAGATTTCCATTTCCACACGCTCCGTCACACCTACACAAGCAATCTGCTTTCCGGCGGCGCAAAGCCGAAAGATGTGCAGGAACTTCTCGGACACTCCGATGTCAGTACCACAATGAACATCTACGCTCACTCTACAAGGGAAGCGAAGCGCACTTCCGCAAGGCTGCTGGATAAGGTGGTCGGCGGGGAATAAAAAGTTGCCCTTGTTTCGGCTCGTAAGGGCAAAAACAAGGGCAAACAGATAAGGTTTGAATGAAAAACAGGCGTGAAGCCTTGAAAAATCAATGGTTTTTGAGGATTAGATAGTTAAATCCGAATTTATCTTTTGGCAACTGTTATTTCTACCTCATCACCTTCTGTCTTTCCAAGTTGCTCTCTAATTTTTTCAACATACCAATGATATAGCATATACTGCCGTCATCATTCTTGATTCCCATATTCACGATACTTCCATCATAAGGTATACCGTCAAAGGTCACATGAACTTTAACTCTCCCGCCTCCAAATTCTTTTCTGATATCATACGGAAATTCAACATATGCTCCGCCTTTATCGGGAACAAGATGTATTTGAGTTTTATATTTGTAGAGTTTCATTTTACTACCTGCCTAAATATCAATTAGTCAATTTATCTTACAGCTCAATACTTAATCGATCCTTTATTATGCGCATAGTCTTCAAACATAAACGCAAACGCCGCCACCAATAATATAAATATAAACAGTATATCCCATATATCGATCATCGGCTCAGCGATCATTTTCGATAATGTCATGTTGACCAAAAGCATAAAAGGAATGGCAAGGAAGAGTGTAACTCCTGTCGCCAGCAGCTTTCTCTGTCTGAAACGGGTATAGAGCACATAGACCACCCACATATAGATCAACGTAAAAACGGACATGGGTGTGCCGATACGAAAGACAGCCGTGTTTTTACTCATGTTATTTTCATCTTTTCTTTTTAACTCCAAAAGTGCCTCGTCGGCTTTTTGATTGACATTCTCCATTTCAATCTTCTCCCCGCTTAACAATTCGTTTACTGAAATATCCAGTATCCGGCAGAGTTCCAGCATAATAGATGAATCAGGCATACTTTTCCCTGTCTCCCACTTCGAGACTGCCCTGTCAGTAATACTCATGTCCTTTTACTTTTTAACAATCCAATGCCCTTTTCTATTAGAACCCTCTCTTATAAGCAATCCTTCTTCCTGTAACTCTTTTATTGTCTTCTGAATCTGTTTTCTTGTAAAACCGAGTTCTTCCATAAGCTTTGTCTGCGTCATTGCAGGATTCTTCTCTAACCAATTCAATATGTCGCGTTTTCTTTCGGCTCCTTTTTTCGGCTCCTTTTTTCGGCTCCTTTTTGGCTCCTTTTCATTTCTTTTTTCAAAAACGCCTCATGAATAAACAATCTTGATATAAAGTAGCTATGATCATCATCTGTCTCAAATTCTGGCCTTGGTGAACCGTTTGCCTCAAGTGCATTTAAAATCTTTTTAAACCCGGTGTTTCTACCCTCTGTTAAATGCAGCTCCTTTAAGAAATCGCCGATCCGCCTGTTCCTATATCTGCGATTTGATACACGGTAATTTTTCAAGCCTTCCCGAGTCACAGAGCGATCCGGCCCCGGAAAACTTACAATCTCTATTCTGTCACATTCAACACGCACCTCGATCGGTTCTCGGACATCGTATGCGCGATGATATACCGCATTAGATAAAGCTTCTTCAATCGCTGCATACGGGTAATTGAAAAAACGGTCTGCCTCTGCCCTGTTCGGATGCTTAACAATCTTCTCCGTAATAATTGTATTATTGATAAATCTCAGCGTGTCCCTGAGTTGCTGATGAATGGGTCCTTTAAACGTATTTTCAATAATATCGTTTCCTCCTAACCCATCCGGAAACTGAACAACATCTATCTGTGTGTATGGAAAGAACTTGTCCGGCTCCATACTAAAAAACATCAGTCCGACATTCTTTGGTTTTACATATTCCGGGAGATTACTAATAATATTCATATCACTGCATACTTCCATAAAGTCCCCTGTTGCCGCTTTGTCATACAGAGAACTTTTAACCTCTTTCAAATAGTTCTGAATAAGAGTTATGTTTAAATCCGACATTTCTGCCTGATGGTTTACCCTATCGTCAAACGGAACCCTATTCGCAAGATTGAACAAATCTTTTTCTTCATCGTCTGTTGGTTCCAC
>OVXI01000423.1_pt1 | contig 10027 bp, 9 predicted proteins | sample 1732031 | NCBI WGS metagenome assembly OVXI01 (sample SAMEA4545821, study PRJEB24839) | metagenome | biome: chicken; feature: ceca content | place: Italy | collected 2013-05 | reverse complement strand
AATTCTGTTCTGTAATACATAAAAATCGTGCCGGAGCTCTCACACTCCGACACGAGCTCTAACTTTTCTATTTTGGCTCTACCCCAACTATTGACATAGAACCGGTATTTCCGTTCCAATATTCGTCACATTGAGTTTCGGAAGCGCAATGCCGTTTTGCTCCAACGAAGTCCCGGCCGGAATGGTAAAGCTGCACAGCGTACCCGTGCCCGTTACCTTATATCTCCCGGCCCAAGGGGTATACACCAATTCCCCACCTGTGACAGGCTCGTCTACCGTAATATGGGTTTGCCCGGAACCGGGGTCATTGGTATAGGCCTCCTCTCCAACAGCAAATGTAACCGTAACACTCTGACCGGCTTCTGCCGGATTTTCTTCGGCGCCATAAGTGCGCAGTGGCACCTGGGGAATCACCAGAAGCACCGCCAGAAGCAGGGTCAGTATTCGCTTCATACCCACTTTCATTTGCTTCCCCCATTTCCATTTGTCGAAATTTGTATATAATATCTATAATACATCTTACATATACAGTAAAATTATATAATTTATTGCCATAGTTGTCAACGCCTCAGGAAACCTATTCTTGACTTTTGGTATTTTTTGTGAATACGCCATATACAGCATTGCAAAATTTGCACTAAAAAATCCCATCATTGTATACTTTCCACAACTGCTTCAGCCGAGAGCATGCCGTCAATGGCGGCGGACATGATGCCGCCGGCGTAGCCGGCGCCTTCTCCTGCCGGGTAGAGGCCCGAAAGGCCGGTGGACTGTCGTTCCTGGTTCCGGACAATCCGCACCGGGCAGGAGCTGCGGGTTTCCGGGGCGGTGAGAACCGCCTCCGGGTGGGAAAAGCCCCGGAGCTTTCCCTCCAGCCGGGGCAGGGCTTCAGCCAGGGCGTGGGTGATTTTTTCCGGCAGCACCTGATGCAAGTCGCACCAGGTCACCCCGGGGCGGTAGGTAGGCTGCACCATGCCGGGACCGGTGCTGGGCTTGCCTTTCAGGAAGTCCCCCACCAGCTGGGCAGGAGCAAAGTAATTGCCGCCCCCAAGGGTGAATGCCCGCTTTTCAATCTCCTCCTGCCACTCCATGCCGGACAGAGGGTCGGTTCCCGGGAAATCCTCCGGGTTCAGGGTGACCAGCAGGGCCGCATTGGCGTTCTCCCCTGCCCGGTCAGCGTAGCTCATGCCGTTGGTGACCACGCCGCCGGTTTCCGAGGCCGCCGCCACCACGAAGCCACCGGGGCACATACAGAAGGTATACACTGTTTCTCTCTCCAGATGCTCCGCCAGCTTATAGTCCGCCGGAGGCAGGATGGGCAAATCCGCCCCGTACTGGGCTTCGTTTACGGTTTTTTGCAGGTGCTCAATCCGCACGCCCATGGAAAAGGGCTTTTGCTCCAGGGGGATGCCCAGGGCCTTCAGCTGGCGGAAGGTATCTCTTGCGCTGTGACCGATGGCAAAAATCACCCGGTCACAGGGAATCTCCTCCTGACCATTCACCTGCAAGCCGGTAAGCTTTCCCTCCCGGCTGAAAATATCCGTCACCTGGGCCCGGAAGCGCACCTGGCCACCCAAGGCACAAATCCGATGGCGGATATTCTGCACCACCGTCAGAAGCACGTCCGTGCCCACATGGGGCTTGGCATCAAAGAGGATGTCCTCCCCTGCCCCGGCGGCTACCATCTGCTCCAGAATCCAGCCGATTCTTTCGTTGTTCACCCCGGTGTTCAGCTTTCCATCGGAGAAGGTGCCGGCGCCTCCCTCTCCGAACTGCACGTTGCTTCCTTCGTCCAGCTTCCCCTCCCGGAAGAAGGTCTCCACCTTTTCATGGCGGGTGGCAGCATCCTCTCCCCGCTCCAGCACCAGAGGCTTCAAACCTGCCAGGGCCAGCACCAAAGCGGCAAACATTCCGGCAGGGCCGAAGCCCACCACCACCGGGGGATGCTCCGGCTGGGCAGCTACCTTTGCTACCTTATAATAAGTAATGGGGGCAATGGACGCCCGCTTGCAGCCGCTGGCTTTGAGAATCTTCTTTTCGCTGCCGTCCACCGCCACGTCGATGGTATACACAATCCGCACCTGGGGCTTTTTCCGGGCGTCCACGGAACGACGCACCAGCTTCACCTTCCGGATTTTGGAGTTTGGCACCTTCAAAAGCCGGGCAGCCTCATAGCCCAGCTGGGCCACGGAATGCTCCGGGGGCATGGAAATTTCCCGAATCCGAATCATACGCTTTCCTTTCCTGCATGAAGCCCGGCGGTTCTTCCCGAGCTCCACGCCCATTGCAAATTGTATCCGCCGCAGTCCCCGTCCACATCCAGCACCTCGCCGCAGGCGTACAGCCCCGGCACCAGGCGGCTTTCCAAAGTCTTGGGGTCAAAGTTCTCCGTCAGCACCCCGCCGGCGGTGACCTGGGCGCTGTCCATCCCCAAAGGCTCTGTCAGGGGTATGGCAAAAGCCTTCACGGTGCGGCACACCTGGGCAATCTCCTCCCGGGTCAGCTCCCCTGCCTGCCGTCCGCCGATGCCGGCGGCCTTGGTCAGCACCCGGCCCAGCCGGTTGTGGAGGATTCCCGTCAGCAGCTCCTCCATGGGGAAGTTTCGCTGCTTCCGTTCCAGAAGCATGGCTTCCAGCTCCGCCGGGGACATTTCCGGCAGGAAGTCAAGCCTCGCTTCCCAATCGCCCTTTCCGAAGCACACATCCCGGGAGATTTCAAAAATCACCGGCCCGGACAGGCCCATTTCCGTAAATTGCAGTTCCCCGGTGCTTTGGGCAAATAAAGCCTCGTCCCGGAAGATCTTTACATGGCAGTTGGCTCTCACGCCTTTGAGACCCACGACACCGCCCCAGCCGCATTTGATTTGCACCAGAGCCGGACGGAGGCGGGTACTCCGGTGGCCCAGCTTCCCCAGAAGCTGGTAGCCGGACATGGTGCCCCCCAGCTTGCTCCCCGCAAGACCGCCGCAGGCCACAATGACTTTATCACAAAAATAGCTGTCTTCCCGGCTGCTGAGGGTAAAGCCCTCCGGCTCCCGGCGGATTTTCTCCACCGTAAATCCCGTGACCAGGGTGATATTGGGCTTGTCCATAGCCAGCCGCAGCACATCCACCACGGAGTTGGCCTGGTCGGAATAGGGGTACACCCGTCCGGAGGGCTCCGCCACCGTATAAAGTCCCAGGGAGCGGAACCAGGCAAGGGTCTCCTCCGGGGAAAACCGGGTCAGGGCCTCTTTGGAAAAGTCCGGCGACTCTCCGTGGTAGCCCCCTTCCAGGGCGTGAAGGTTTGTCAGGTTGCACCGGCCGTTTCCCGTGGCCAGGAGCTTCCGTCCCACCCGGCTCTGGCGCTCCAGAACCAGCACCTCCACTTCCGGGTTTTCCGCCGCTGCCAGGGCCGCCGCCATGCCGGAGGCTCCGGCGCCAATAATCCCAATTTTCATGGTTTCACCTGCTTTCTGGTGCTATTATACCGGAAACGGCCTTTCTGCACAAGAAAAACTTTCTTGCAATGGAAAAAACCTATGGTATAATGGGGCTATCAGAGCATTTCTCATGGGCAGGTGCAAAATGGACAGAAGCAACATTGAAAAAATCTCCCAGGACCCGGAGGACCGGCTGCTGCTGGCGAAAATCTGGGATAAGATTCAAAACGGTATGCGCCGGAACATTCCCGCCGCCACCGGCTTTCTCTCTCCCCGGGAGCAGGAGATGGCAAAGTATCTTTTTGGACAGCAGGCAGAGCTTATGTTCTTCGGGGGATACCCGGAGGCGGAGCGGAAAAGCCTCATCTATCTTCCTGACTATCTGGAGGAAGATTTTCTTACCTCGGAGGATTCTCCCCTGGTATGTGTGGCGGGCAGCTTCTACGCAGGAGATTGTCTGACCCACCGGGACATTCTGGGCAGCCTCATAGGCGCCGGGGTTCAGCGCCAGGCCATTGGAGATATTGCCGTGGGAGATGGGTGCTTCTTTGTGTTTGTCACAGCCCAGATGGCCCCCTTTATTCTGCAAAATCTCACCCAGGCAGGAAGCGTTCATCTATCCTTGCGGCAGGTTTCCCTGGATAACCTGTCCTTGCCCCAGGCCAAGACACGGCAGATCCGTGACACCCTGGCCTCCCTCCGGCTGGACGGGGTGGTAAGCGCCGGCTTTTCCATCGGCCGCTCCCAGGCTGCCCAGCACATCGCCGCCGGGCGGGTGGCTGTGGACGGTCAGCCCTGGGAAAAACCCGACAAACAGGTAGCAGAAGGTGCCAAAATATCCCTGCGGGGAATGGGCAAAATATGCCTGAAAGCCGTCAACGGTCAGACGAAAAAAGGCCGGATTTCCGTGGTCATTGACCGCTATGTATGAGGTGATTCCTATGAAAATGGATGAAGTAATCGCAAGAATCAACGAGCTGGCTCACAAGGCCAAGCAGGGACCCCTGACCCCGGAGGAGCTTCAGGAGCGGGACAAGCTGCGCCGGATTTACATTGACTCCGTAAAGGCCAACCTGACGGGACAGCTGGAAAATACCTACATTGTCTATCCCGACGGGACCAAGAAGAAAGTTGGCCATAAGTAAGCAAAAATGGGCTGCCCGATGGGCAGCCCTTCTTTGTTACTGGCCGCAGCCGCAGGTTTTGGTGGTGGTGTAGCCGCAGGAGCAGCCGCAGTCCCCATCCTTCCGGTCGCAGGTTGTAGGATTGAACCGCTCCGTGGGGAAGGGAATCCGGGAGAACATCTCGCAGGGGTCCTCGGCGCAGCCGGGATTCTCGCAGCAGACCTTGGTGGGCATACTGTAAGATACCACCGGCACCACCAGCTGCACATCCCGCTCCAGCCGGATTACCGAGAACTGGCCCAGGGTGACGTACAGCCGGCGGCTCTCCCCATCCAGCACCAGCTGCTCGTCAAAGAGCTTGCAGACGCACTGGGGAATCTGCTCCTGGCAGGTGTCGTGGCAGCAGCCGCAGTCCCGCACATCCTTTACCTGAGAGCACAGCACCATGGGGTCCAGCACCTCCACCACCGCCGTGGGCAGATTGGTGCTGTATACGCTGCAACCATCCTGCCCATCCAGAACGGTATTACTGGTGAAGATGTGGGCGGTGCTTTCCTCGCCGCACAGCACCGCCTGCTTGGAAAATACCGCCAGGCCGTACAAGGTGGTGGGACGGCAGCCGCCCACGGTGGCGTCTGCCAGCACCCGGTAGTAATAGGTTACATTCACACAGTAGTGATTCCGGTCAAAGGCCACCGGCTCCACATCAATATAGGTATAAATCAGCTCGGCGCACCGCACCTTGGTGCAGGCCGCCGTGTCCAGAATTGCCTGAGAGCCCTTGGTCAGGTAGACCCGCAGCCCTTCGATACAATCCTTATCCCGGCAGCTGTCGGTGATTTTTCGTGTATGGATGGACAGCGTGGAACTGTCCTGTCCGCATTGGGACACTGCATTACAGTTATCTGCCATGATTTTCGTTACCTCCCCATTTGGATTTGGACGAAGCATTTCGCTTACAGGACAGTTTATGCCCCAGAGTCCAGTCTGTGCGAAGTTTGTCAAGACCCCTTCCAAATTTTCAGCAGAGTTTACAATCTCTTGGGGCCTTATCTTCCCCGGCAAAGGGTTTCTTCCTTGGGGTGTTTCCATAATGTTTTGGGCGGAATGGGATTTTCCCGGGGAAAGGGGCCAATCCCCGGTGGATTCCATGTTTCCGCAGCATTTTTCCTCAGGGCCGGCATCGAAATTTCCGGGGTAAAATTGCACAATGGGGAATTTTGGAAGTTCCCTTTTGCCTCTTGAAAAAAGCCCAGGAATATGTATAATATGACTTGCGCATCTAAATATAGGTGTATTCTGAAATCCAACCACAATATATTGTGTGTTCCCTTAGAAAGACACAGGAGGAGCCCCTATGAAGATTATTAAGCGAAACGGTGCGGAGGCGGTTTTCGACATTCAGAAAATCATCACCGCCATCACCAAGGCCAATGCCGCTGCGGATGAGAGTGTCCGCATGACGCCCCTGCAAATCCAGCGGATTGCCAGCAGGGTACAGATTTGCTGCGACGAGATGGGCAGAAGCCCCGCCGTGGAAGAAATCCAGGATCTGGTGGAAAAGGAGATTATGTCCCACGGTGCTTATGAAGTAGCCAAGGAGTACATCACCTACCGCTACACCAGAAGCCTGCTCCGTCAGGCCAACACCACCGACGACCGGATTCTCAGCCTCATTGAGTGCAACAACGAGGAAGTGAAGCAGGAAAACGCCAACAAGAATCCCACCATCAACGCCGTGCAGCGGGACTACATGGCCGGTGAGGTTTCCAAGGACATTACCAGCCGGATTCTCCTGCCCCGGGAGATTGTGGATGCCCACAAGGCCGGCATCATCCACTTCCACGATGCAGACTACTATGCTCAGCATATGCACAACTGCGATCTGGTAAACCTGGAGGATATGCTGCAAAACGGCACCGTCATCTCCGGCACCCTCATCGAAAAGCCCCATTCCTTCTCCACTGCCTGCAACATCGCCACCCAGATTATTGCCCAGGTGGCTTCCAACCAGTACGGCGGTCAGTCCATCAGCCTGACCCACCTGGCTCCCTTTGTCCAGGTCAGCCGGGAGAAGATTCGCAAGGTTGTGGAAAAGGAGCTGGAAATCCTGGGCGTCCATCCCGAGGAGGCCACCATCGCCAAGCTGGTGGAGGATCGGCTCCGGGACGAGGTAAGCCGGGGCGTACAGACCATCCAGTACCAGGTGGTTACCCTCATGACCACCAACGGTCAGGCTCCCTTCATCACCGTGTTCATGTATCTCAACGAAGCCCGGAATCCCCAGGAGAAGCAGGATCTGGCTCTCATCATTGAGGAGATGCTCCGGCAGCGGTATGAGGGCGTAAAGAACGAAAAGGGCGTGTGGATCACCCCCGCCTTCCCCAAGCTCATCTATGTGCTGGAGGAGGACAACATCACCGAGGACTCCCCCTACTGGTATCTGACCCGGCTGGCTGCCCAGTGCACCGCCAAGCGGATGGTACCGGACTACATCAGCGAGAAGAAGATGCTGGAGCTGAAGGTGGACAAGAACGGAGAAGGCCACTGCTACACCTGCATGGGCTGCCGCTCCTTCCTGACCCCCTATGTGGATGAAAACGGCAAGCCCAAGTACTACGGCCGGTTCAATCAGGGTGTGGTCACCATCAATCTGGTGGATGTGGCCCTGTCCTCCGGCAAGGACGAGAAGAAGTTCTGGGAGATTTTTGACGAGCGGCTGGAGCTGTGCCATCAGGCCCTTATGTGCCGCCACAACCGCCTGAAGGGCACCCTCTCTGACGCTGCCCCCATTTTGTGGCAGTACGGCGCTCTGGCCCGGCTCAAGAAGGGCGAGCCCATCGATAAGCTCCTCTACGGCGGCTACTCCACCATCAGCCTGGGCTATGCCGGTCTTTATGAGTGTGTCAAGTATATGACCGGCCGCTCCCACACCGACCCGGAGGCCAAGCCCTTTGCTCTGAAGGTCATGCAGCACATGAACGACGCCTGCAAGGGTTGGAAGGCGGATCACAACATCGACTTCTCCCTCTATGGCACCCCCCTGGAGTCCACCACCTACAAGTTTGCCAAGTGTCTGCAAAACCGCTTCGGCATGGTTCCCGGCATTACCGATAAGAATTACATCACCAATTCCTATCACGTCCATGTGTCCGAGGAGATTGACGCTTTTACCAAGCTGTCCTTCGAGGCGGAGTTCCAGCAGCTCAGCCCCGGCGGCGCCATCAGCTATGTGGAAGTGCCCAATATGCAGCAGAACATCGACGCGGTGCTCCAGCTCATGAAGTTCATCTACGACAACATCATGTATGCGGAGCTGAACACCAAGAGCGACTACTGCCAGGTCTGCGGCTATGACGGCGAAATCCAGATTCAGGAGGACGACGGCAAGCTGGTGTGGGTCTGCCCCCAGTGCGGCAACACCGACCAGAACAAGATGAATGTGGCCCGGCGTACCTGCGGCTATATCGGCACCCAGTTCTGGAACCAGGGCCGTACCCAGGAAATCAAGGATCGGGTACTCCATCTGTAATACCGAAACAAAACAAAAACCGGAGGAAACAGGAAAATTCCTGCTTCCTCCGGTTTTATGATGCTTCCACCTGGTAAACCTGCCGATACAGGCGATTGCGGATGGTGGCAAACGCCGCCTCCGAAATCTCCCGGCCGTAGGTCATAATCTGCAAGGGGATGGGGTTTCGTCCCTGGGATATAGAGGGCTGGATATAGGGGTATGGGTTCAGGAAAAAGCCATGGCGCTGGTAGAACCCAATCCGGCGGGAGGCCATGCCTCCATCCGGCGGCTCTACCTCCAGGCAGACCGGCTTTCCCAGAAGGGCTACCACCTGGTCAAGAAGCTTTCCTCCCAGGCCTCCGTTACGGTAGTGGGGGCTCACGGCAATGTGCTCGATAAAGGCAAAATCCTCCCATTCCCATACAGCCGCAAAGCCCAGAAGATTCTCCCGGTCATCTCTGGCAGCATACAGCCCGTAGGCCGGGCGGCTCAGCAATGCCTTTTGCTCCGGGTAAGGTCTGTACTCCTCCTGAGGGAAGCTCGTTTCCATCAGAGCGTAAATCTGATCAAAGACTCCGGAATCGGTTTTCTCTACAAGCACAGCAATTCTCCTTAAGCCTTGGCCCTGTCAAGAATCCTGCTCACCAGCACACCCAGGGTACCGCCAATGAGGGCAGTAATCAGCTGGGGCCAGGAGAAGGTCAGGGGCAGTGCCTGAATCATGGGCTGGAGCAGAACCGGGGCACCGAAAACCTGCTTCCCCAGCAGGAAGCCGGCACCCACGCCGCAGATGACCTGCACCACCAGAAGGTACAGCACCACAAACTTACACACAGCCGCCAGCACCACTGCCACGGTCTTACGCCACATGGGAGCATCTCCCCTGCCCACGGCCCAGAGCACCAGAACCAGGGCGCAGTTGCCGGCCATAATGGCAGGAACCACCACCAGCTGAGGGGCAATGCCCAGAAGATAGGCAAAAATGGGAGACAGCAGGGCAATTACCAGGCCGCTGCTTAAGCCCGCCGTCAAAGCGGATACCGCCAGCACACAGTTCACCAGAGATCCGGTGATGTACTGTCCGGCAAAGGCCTTGGTGCCCAGGGTCGCCCATTGCAGCGCCAGAAGCAGTGCCAGCAGCACCCCGGTACGGGTAATCCACATTGTTTTCTTGTTTACCATCGGTTTCACTTTCTTTCCCATTCTTTGATACGGCTGTACTGGTCATACAGCTGCAAATAGCTTTTATAGCGGGAGGCTTCAATCTCCCCTGCCTCCACCGCCCGGCGGACGGCACAGCCCGGTTCCGCTCTGTGGGAGCAGTCGTGGAACTGGCATTCCCCCAGGTATGGGGCAAAATCCCGGAAAGCGTACTGGAGGTTCTCCTTGAGAATAATCTCCATCTGCTCCGTATCGAAAGAGGCAAAGCCCGGGGTGTCCGCCACATAGGTGTTGTCATCCAGGGCGAAAAGCTCCACATGGCGGGTGGTATGCCGGCCTCTGCCCAGCTTCTGGGATACCTGGCCGGTGGCCAATTCCAGACCCGGGCACAAAGCATTGAGCATACTGCTTTTGCCCACGCCCGTATTGCCGGTAAAGGCGGTGAGCTTACCGGAAAGGAGGCTCCGCAGCCGGGCCACCCCTTCCCCGGTCTGGGCACTGGCCCGGATTACCGGGAAGCCTGCCCGGGTATAAATCCGCTCCAGATCCACCGCCGGGTCCAGGTCGCACTTGTTGATGCAGATATAGACCTCTACCCCCTGGTCGCCGGCAATGGCTGCCACCCGGTCAATGAGGAAGGGCTCTGTCACCGGATTCACATTGGCGGCAAACACCACCAACGCATCCACATTGGCAACCGCCGGACGGACAAAGGCATTTTTCCGGGGGAGAATCCGCTCCACCATGCCTTTGCCCCCTTCCACGGTGATCTCCACCATATCGCCGGTAAGGGGGCTCTCCCCGCCC
>OVXI01000420.1_pt1 | contig 10079 bp, 11 predicted proteins | sample 1732031 | NCBI WGS metagenome assembly OVXI01 (sample SAMEA4545821, study PRJEB24839) | metagenome | biome: chicken; feature: ceca content | place: Italy | collected 2013-05 | reverse complement strand
GCACAGTAACTTCACGACCTTCTAAGTCCTCCAGTTCATTATATTTTACTAATAAATTATCTTGTACTGCTTTTCCAATTCCCAACCAATAGTCACACTCTTCCCCTAACTCACAAAAAATAGGCACTTTCATTTTGGAATTATTAAATACAGCATTTAATATCGCTCTTTCATCATCATCTTTACATTCGACACCCGCTAATATCAAAGGTTTATATTCTTCAATAAGATGTATTATATCAAATGATTCTGGAACATAAATTTCTCCCGTCACTTTAATAATAGAAGCGATTTTTACATCTTTTATGCTAATATCCGCATCGCCATCGGTAAAATCAACATAATCATCTCTATTTTTTAAAAGTTCCTCAAATTCGGAACACTCTAATAAATAGTTAGCTCTTTTATTCTGTAAATCCTCTTCTGTGTCTTCTTTCCCAATAATTGACTTTTTTGTAATTAATGCCATATATTGATCTACTTTGTTTTTGTCATAATAAATTAAATTTGCAAACATTCTGGCACCTCCCTCAGTTCTTAATTGCATTTATAAATTCCATAAAGAATATAAACTTCTGTCATTCAGAAAGATATCCACTAAAATACCCTCTATTCCTTTGCAATCACATTCGTTAATCGCTTTATTTCCGGAAATTTTCCTGGCTCAATATTTTCCGAAGCCTGAATCCTTCCTTTTAAACTATTTATCTTTCTCTGTTCTTCAGAAGTTAATTTTCGTCCTTCAAAACTTTTTATTTCTTGAAAATCATCATACACTCTCTTTTGTAGTTTATTCGGAACTTTCAACTCGTGATTCCCAGTAACAATCGTTCCTGTTATTGAAACATACTGTCCATGAGAATAATACTTTACCTTTTTATATTTCGGCTTATGCTTATATTTCCTTAGTTTTTGATCAATTTCACTTTTCATTTTCTTCACATCGAAAGTATCTTCCGAGGAAAAAGTCATATCATCAACATATACCGTATATATGCATCCATACTTATACGCTACTTCATATATTTCATTAAACATATTTTCATACGCATAAAATGCCAATAATTGACTTGTTGGACATCCAGTAGGAATACCACCTTCATATGTAACAATATCCGTACATAATCCAGCCAAATCCCCCGCCATTAACATTCTATCCCTAAAAAAACGAAAAACATATTCTCTTCCGCAATTATCATAAAACTTTTTAATATCCATTGTTAAAAAGTAATTCGAATGAATATGTTTCTTTCCATTATCAATATAGCACTTTCCTTTTTCACCAGAAATAAGCCATTCTGGTCTCTCAACTTTTTGGAGAAGCTGCAGAATTCTTGTTTGAATTTCCTTTACTCTTCTGTTAGGTGCAGTAATATTTCTTTTTTCCACACCATCTTTTTTATCAATCTGAAATGAATGATACTTTACAATTTTAACAATATCCTTGTATTCCTCATCTGTTATCTTTAATACCCTTTTCAAATTGCGAGGACTATTACATTTATATAAAGCGCACTGCGTAATATCGTATTTCTTATATTGCTTTGTCATTACTCCTCCAAATCCGGTGTCAGCTTCTCAATAAGCTTTATCATCATATTTCTGATAAATTTATCACCCTTATTGCTGTTATTAGCTTCCTCATAATTTTCAGATAATAAAATTAATGAAGATAATTTCATTCCATAGATTTCTGAGTATTTTTCTAACAATTCTAATGAGGGTTTTTTTTTATTGTTTTCAATCTCGGAAAGGTAGCTTTTAGATATCTGTAATAATTCGCTCATTTCAGATGCCTTATATCCATATATCATTCTTGTTCGTTTCAATGTATCGCCAATCACAATTTTTCCACCTTTCCTCAAATCTCTATATGAAGTCTTACGACTAATAATCAAAAATTAGATAGGTTTTCCTATAGCAATCCTCTTACTTAAAAATCTGTAACAAATACTGAACAATCTGTAACAGCATCCACAAAGCTTCAATCCCCCGAAACATCATCTTAAAAACTTTGCTTCTCAGTTTTTTACGCTTTTTCTCAGATTTTTTGTCAGGTTTTCGAGGCGCTACCTGAGCATTCTGTACATACAGCATTTTCTTCATTAAATTCACTCCTTTAGAAGCTACCTGTATAGTTTATAGCTTCCATCCCGAAAGAAGTGTGGTGCATACAGAACAACCTATCTAATCCGTTGCGCTCTGCCGAGCTTCCCGAGCGAGGCAGAGCATGCGATGCTTGCAGCGTGCTACGGGTCTTTGCGTAACATGCTGGTCCCTAACAGTAGAGCATTCGACGATGCTCCTCAAGTGCTATTACACTCCACTTTATGGGATTAGACCACAATATGAAAAATCATATTGTTATGCTGTACGACTATAATACAACATGATCTTCCGCATGTCAATATCTTTTTTCGCTATTTACGAACTTTTATCAGTTATAAAAAAGACGCATAAATTTCAAATGAAATCTATACGTCTTCATCCATATAAACTCTTTCCCCTTGCAAATTTGCAACTCAAATTATATTTATAATGACCCGATGTGGAATCGAACCACATCTTTCCCCTTCATAAAAACACTTAACCAAATGCACTTATGAAGGGAGACGTCTTGCCATTAGACTATCGGGTCAAAAACACCTCTACCAACTGAGACAATTGATTTCCAAATGAATCATCTACTTTGTACAAAGTATTGATATAGGCATATAAAACTTTTTCAAGACGTTGCTTATTATACTTTTTCCATTTACCTACTTGTTTTTGGGGAATAGCCAAAATAATTTTTGATCATACGATAATTTCGCAAAAAGGAATATAGCCAATTTAACACATGATCTTGAAAATATCACAAAATCGTCAAACGAGATATTATAGTAATCATTGGGCGCCAATAACTTTTTAAATTTAGCTTCTGTTTTAAAATCATATTTCTACAATTCCAAAAATTCCTTTTTCGTGAGAATCAATTTCACACAAATCATGTACTGCTGTATTCCTTACCAAACGGTAATATTCACAAAGCTCATACAACACAAACATATCTTTCGGCAATTTCCCCATACAAATATTTTTTACTGCACACGAAAGATATGATTCATCTTGCAGGCGAGGTTCGTAATCAATTTTTCCATATTTTTTCATCTGATTACAAATATCTTTTAAAAATGTTTCAAAACACAAATGAACATTAACAATATAACTTCTATATATCTCTGCAACCATTGTTTCTGCATCATAATTAGTTAATGTAATGGCATATCCAGTTGCCAACTCAACAAAACTTTCTCTTTTTTGTATTTCTGCCTCATGTTCAGCGAGGAAACATCTTTTCGACAATTCTACAAACTGGTTAATTGCACAATATCTTCCCAACACATCTTTAAAAGTATTTAATGAATTTCTCTCTTGTACTTTCTATATTTAACCTTACTAATCAAAAATCCTCGTTATATCCTGATACCGATTTACCACCCAGTATATTTCCACATACTCTTCCCCAGCTTTATAAATAATTACATAATCATTCCAAACTGCGTACTTATAATCAGTTCGGAAACTAACACGTTTAGAAAGATCAGCGGCCCATACCAGAAAATAGCTGTAAAATTCAACGTGAAATTTTACAGCTTCATTCAATAATAAAAGACACCAGTTTATGATATGCTCCCCTTTAGGTCATATGCGTACACTTAAAAATATGATATAATAAAAAAATGGAAGATAAAATGAACCTTATATATAAAGTGATGCCGACAGGTTGGAAAGAAGCCGCCAAGCAAACAGGGGCATTGGTAAGAAGTCGTAACATTCGCACACCAGAAGAATGATTAAGACTTAATTTTCTATATCAGACAAGTGGAGATTCGTATGGTCTGACTTCTGCATTCACGCAAATTTCAGAAAATCAAGTAGGACTTAATAAAACTGCGGTGCAAAAACGTATCACCAATAGTGCAAAATGGCTGAAATGGATATTGGAGCATTTATGCAAACAAGAAAATTATTTGACACAACCTCCACAATGGCTGGAAGATTATCGTGTATGTCTTGTGGACGCAAGCAATTACAGCAAACAGGGAAGTTTCAATGCAGACTTCCGATTTCATTCTATGGTAGAACTTTTTACACTCAATATGGTAGAGTTTCATTTCACCGAAGCGAGTGAAGGAGAGAAAATCAGTCGATATCAAACCATTCAAGAAAAAGATATGATTATAGCAGACAGAGCGTATGGTACGATAAAGGGAATGGAATATGTGGTTAGTAAAAAAGCAGATTTTGTATTTCGATTAAAAGCAAAATCGTTTCATTTCTATACACAAAAACAAAAAGTGTTTGATCTTACCACCTATCTGCAAGAAAATTATGAACCTGGAAAGTTGATTGACCTGTCTCTTTTTTACAAATGGGGAAAAATGTATCATCCCGTACGTATTTGTGCACTTGGTAAAAAGAAAGAGGAGATAGAAAAAAGCTATAGGCATATCAAAAAATCCAATTCAAAAGAAAAGAGAGGAAAAATCACGGATTTGCAACAAATATATAGTAAATATGTATTGGTTGCATGTTCGTTGCCAGAAACGATTTCGGTAGATCAGATATTCGAATTGTATCGTATGAGATGACAAATGGAACTTGTTTTCAAACGACTGAAATCGATCTTTGGAGGAGAATTCTGTGCAAAAAAGAAAGAATCGGTTGAGGCTTGGTTTTATGGGAAATTGCTTTTATCTACAATATGCGAAATTTTCATAAAGCAAAGTCGTTTTTCCCCCTGCAGTCAAAAACAGAAGGATTGAGAGGAATCGATATTCTCTTTGGAAAGAACGGAAAGCGATGCGTTACCTTGTTTCCTATATCATTGCGGATTCTTTGGATTTTCTTTTCCATCGTGGATTTTTTGACCGATTTTCTATTTGTTGTTGTAATTCTAAGAGAAAACGAATGGCTACTCTTTTCGCTTTTGCTAAATCTGCTTAAGTGTACGCATATGCCTTTTAGGGGGATGTTAAACCCCCAGCTTAGCTGGGGGTTATAATTTTTGCCAAATGACTTTAAATTCCGGTTACTCTCATGTCCATTCGCGATTTATAGACAATAGGTATGAGTATGGATTTTCTCGCAAAAAATGTTTTTTATCTATACTATAAGAGACTGCAGATGCTATAACAGATACCCCCATACCAGCAAAAATTGCCTGTTCTACAGGCATTCCTAAAAGTGTCATCGGTACCCCTGTCGCACTGGCGGATAGTAACGATACCTTGAGGAAGGTCTCAGTAAACCATTTAATCCGTGAACTCGTAAGAGCAGCCTTGCAGTTATTAAATGCAGGCATAAATTCATTGCTATATAAGTCACTTATCTCTTGTTGCATAACATCAATAGGCTTATCTCCATCAAGATTCTGTGTAAGCTTAGTAAGTTGTGTTCTGAATCTCCCTAATTCATCTCTGTGGTGATTTTTAAAGGAAACTATATCAGCAAAAGTAGTATCTGGGGAAATAGAAAGCCCACTTACGATAAAATTAAGCAACAAACCTTGTTCCAATTGGTGATCTCTTGGACGTCTACTACGAAAACGATCTTCAGGTCGTATTGTTGTTTGATTACCCAACCTAACAGTATTACCTATATTAAAACATGGTACATCGTTTGTAACCATCCCTAAAGAATGATCTTCGCACAATTTATTTGCCAGTGCTATCATATAAATATACGCAAATTCCCTGTCGAAATAATATATTTCTTGGTTGTCTAAATGGCGGCTGAAATATCGTATCTTTTCCCAGATTCTCCATGACATTTTTTCTCTGTATATTCCACTATCCGAAAAATCTCTGAGATGTCTTCTTACTCTATAAGACATTTTATCGCTCCAAATTCCGTCATATCTATGTGCCTGTGATGAACAAATGACTTGTATGAATTCAGGCGAAAACAACAAATCAAGTATGTCTTCTTCAATACCAACAACAGATCTGTCATTAGAGTTTACATAAAGAGGTCGTAAAAAACCAATATCAGCGAGATATTGTGTATCTGGCTGCTTATACGGATGAGTAAGAGACTCTGGAACGATGGTTGATATAGAGTCCTAGAAAAGGATTGCTGTTTTTAGCCAGTTTGTATTCTCTATATCAATGGTGGGATAATACAAAGCATTTGAAAATGCAGGTCGCATAACAAGTTCCCTCCCGAAATTATTATAAAGATATTATACCATATTTCGACAAAAAATAAAGGGCTGTCAGGAAATAGATAGTTCCAAATAGGGGCAGGTGTGACTTGTATAAGTCACGCCTGCCCCTGAAATTTATCCCCTAAAAAGAGAAAAAGATGGCTAACGACAACCATCTTTTCCCCGTTCCATTAGTGATAATATAAAAATAGTACAAAGTAAAGATGCCATGTATATCTAAATCATGTATAATAAGAAAGATAATATGAAGGAGGAAGCACAGACATGGCAAAAGGTACGAAATATGATCAGCAGTTTAAGGAGAACGCAGTCAGGTATCGTCTGGATCATCCAGAACTCACACTCAAGAAAGCAGCTGAGAATCTGGGAATCAGTGATTCCGCTCTCAAAACATGGATACGGGCAGCCAAGGAACAGGAAGGCTGTGTGCCAACAAGAGGATCCGGGAATTATTCCAGCGATGAGGCAAAAGAGATCGCACGTCTCCAACGAGAACTAAGGGATACAAAGGATGCCCTTGAAATCCTAAAAAAAGCCATCCGTATCCTGGGAAAATGACAGAGGCTGTTTATACTGCCACAGCAGAGTATATTGTGGAAATGGAGCAGCGGCCGGTGAAGCACCGTGTCTCTGTCAGCGGGGTACTGAAACGTCTTGGTGTTTCACGATCCAGCTATAACGCATGGAAAAAAAGATGCGCTTCTGCTACTGCAAAACACCGCAGGGACGTGAAAGAAAAAATTTTGAAAATTTATGAGGATTCTCATCAAAACTATGGCGCACCTAAAATCACCAGAGAATTATGGAAAGACGGCGAGAAAATTGCAGTAAAAACAGTTGCGAATTATATGCGGCAGATGGGCATCAAAGCCCAATCGGTAAAACCTTATACGCAAACTACGATAGATTCTGATTTCAGCAAGGAACTGCACAATATTCTGAATGAGCAGTTCAATCCGGAACAGCCGGATGCAGTATGGGTGTCGGATATCACATATATTTGGACATTTGACGGCTTCGTATACTTAACCAGTATTATGGATCTGTATTCCCGAAAAATCATTGCATGGGTACTCAGCCAGACTCTGGAAGCATCGCATGTAGTAGATTGCATAGAGAAAGCGAAGGAAATACACAGCATTACACAGCCGCTCATTATACATACAGACAGAGGCTGTCAGTATGTATCGAATGCGTTGCGTCAGGCAACAGAGGGGATAGTAAACAGTTATTCGAAGAAAGCATATCCATGGGATAATGCATGGATTGAATCCTTCCATGCGTTACGGAAAAGGGAATGGATGAACCGCTTTAAAATTTTTAACTACTGGGATGCATATCAGTTGGTATTTGAATATATCGAAACATTTTATAATACAGTGCAGAGTCACAGTCATTGTGGATATCTTTCGCCTGATCAATATGAGGAGGAGTATTATGCAACGTTAGACGAAAAAGTAGAGGCTTTGGCAGGGTAAGTCAGCCTAAAAAAGGCATATTTAATTTGTACTTTTTCTTGACATAGGACCAACATTTCAAGCCACGAAAAAATGGACTGCTACAATTCGAAACTGTTATATATAAAACAAAGGCGAAAAGCTAATTTTACTTAAGCCTTTCGCCTATCATTACCGTTTTTTACTTCAATTACATCATTTATTTTGCTTTACTGATTTTCTGTTGCCAAAATGTTGCTACTCCTTCTTATATGTTCCAAAACAGTAGTCTTCGCTATTTTGAATAAACTGCGTCATTTTTAGAAAGGAGATAAACACAGTACTGATTCATACTGATCCCCTCTCTTTTAGAATGCTCAGCAAGAGAGCGGTGCAGACTCCGAGGAATTCTTAGCTTAAATTGTCCAGAATAATCTTCTAAACTATCCGGTTCATGAATCTCAATTCCTTCTTCCAGTGCAGCTTCAATCCATGCTTTCTTTGCGTCTACTGCATTTGCAACCGCAGCTTCAATCGTTTCCCCACAGGTAATACAGCCTGGCAGATCAGGATAAGAAACCACATATCCGCCTTCATCTTTATCTTCTATGATCTCCATTCGATAAGACATCTTCATATAATCATTCAACGTCTTCATCATTTCTCGCCTCACTTTCTACAACCTGTCTCACAAGTTCCACATAAACCTTCTTAATTGGTTCATGCTTTGGTATCGTAATTGGCTGGCATCCAGATTTTCGAAATGTATAATGACTACTGCCACTTCTTGGAGCATTCATTTTGTAACCGTAACTTTCTAATACTTTCCGCAGTTCATCAAACCGGAGGTCTCTTGATAAAGAGCAGATACGTAATAATAGTTTATCCCATTTTGACATTTGAATACCTCCTGTTCATATTATATGTGGTGTCATATTTGATGTCAACAATATGCAAGATAATTATCTCAAAATTTTGTCTTTACACCATTCTAATATCCTACTTCGTTCCACTCCAATACGTTCAAGTAAACAGCAATAAACCAATCCCTCCAAACAATGTGCTGTTATGGCAATTTTTACATCAAGAACTCGATGGGATCCATGTGTAATATCATTTCGGTATTTAACAAACGCCTTTATGGCATCATCATCAATAATAATCGCTGACTGATTTAAAATTAACATTTCCTCATCATACTTATGGAATAAAGCACATATTTTTTCTGCAGCAGGTAACGTCCAGAATTTAATATTTCCGAAAATTAAACTATATGCTGAATTTTCTAATCCCGGATTATCTCTTCTAAATATTTTTACAGTATTTTTTACCTGCTGTACTAACTCATTAAGCAGTTCATTTTCTTCTAATTCAATGTCCTTAACAAAATTTAATTCACATTCTACTCCGGAACAAATTTCTCTAATTTTAGAATCTGACATATGATTAATTTTGTTATCATTTTCAGGATAAAATCCAAGAGAATACGACGGTTTTCTATTTTCTGAATCATAGAAAATTCTAAATAACTCAGGTATAGCATCATCTAAATCCTCAAAGCAAATATTTTGTAAATAACTTTTCTTTGTCAGTTCAAAATCCTGCTCAATACAAACAGATGCCACTTCTTCTAAAAAATCAAATTCTTTATTATGGTTAAGCAATTCTATACCCGAAAAACCGACATTATAACGAAAAGTCATAAAAGCAATTATATCCCTAATGCGATTATAATGATAAAACAACTGATATAATGATTGTTTCTGTTCAAACTCTAAGGTAAGTTGAACATCCGTATTACTTATTGAATTCCCATTTTCAACACTGTATTTTTCGCTGATTGTTGAATATATACTCAACGTTATATTAAACTCTTTTGTTTTTATATCATAAGTTCTTGTATCATCATGAGCCTTTACCTGTAAACCATTTTCAGTGTATTCACTCTCCATTGAATTACGGCTAAAAAGACGATTTAATGTCCCACCAACAAACTTGATTCCATCAAACTTTTCTAACGATGTCTCATTAATATTTGACTTTGAAATAACATAAGTTGAAGTGTGTAAATAACGAGCGTTTAATATTAAAAATGTTTTACTTCCCACATAAATTGCTATTTGATGATTATTATGAGTTTTTCCAATAAGAAAACCATCCTCTGTCTGAAGTTCAATAGACTTATTCATATTTTCCAGAGAATAAACTTCATTAGTTGTAAAACAAAAAATATGTTCAGATTCTTTTAAAGCGAAAAAAATTGTCTTTTTCTCTGATGGTATTATTCCAGTGATTAAATCATGATCTTGCATTATTGCCCCTTCTTGTGTTTTCTCTGATGATTAGTGCAGATCTCTCGATAAAGAGTAGATACGCATCAATAGTTTATTTCAATTTAACATTTAAATATCTCCTGTTTATATTATATATGG
>OVXI01000419.1_pt1 | contig 10084 bp, 4 predicted proteins | sample 1732031 | NCBI WGS metagenome assembly OVXI01 (sample SAMEA4545821, study PRJEB24839) | metagenome | biome: chicken; feature: ceca content | place: Italy | collected 2013-05 | reverse complement strand
CCTTGAGCGACGACGAGCCGCCGCCGACGGTCATCATCTTCACGGCGTTCTCGCCCACCACGAGGATGCGCTTCATCCCTCCGAGGTCGAATGGCAGCACGCCGCCCTCGTTGCGCAGCAGCACGATGCCCTCCTCGCCGATGCGGCGTGCGGCGGCGTAGTGCTCCTCCGAGCAGAGCGCCCCGAAGGGTTTGTCCTGATTCATGGCCGTGCGGAACGTCAGACGCAGCACGCGGCGCACCTTGTCGTCCAGCTCCTCGGTCCCCACCTCGCCGTTCTCGATCTTCCGAAGATAGGGTTTCGCCATATAGTAGTTGTCGTAGGCGTTGGTCGCTCCCATCGTGAGGCCGTCGGTCCACGTGCCGAATTCGAGGTCCAGCCCGTTGCGGATCGCCTGATCCGTGTCGTGCACGCCGCCCCAATCCGAGACGACGGCTCCGTCGAAGGCCCAATCGCCTTTGAGGATCCGGTTCAGCAGCCGGTCGTTGTGGCAGCCGTACTCGCCGCGGTAGAGGTTATAGGAACCCATGACGGTCCACGTGCCGCCCTCCTCGACCGCCGCCTTGAAGGCCGGCAGGTAGATCTCGTAGAGCGCCCGGTCGTCCACATCGACGTCGATCGTGTGGCGGTGCGTCTCCTCGTTGTTCAGCGCGAAGTGCTTCACGCAGGCCGCCACGCCGTTCTTCTGCACCTCCTGCACATAGGGCACCACCATGCGCGAAGCCAGATAGGGATCCTCGCCCATGTACTCGAAGTTGCGGCCGTTGAGCGGCGTGCGGTAGATGTTCACGCCCGGCCCCAGCAGCACGTCCTTCTCGCGGTAGCGGGCCTCCTCGCCGATCGACTTGCCGTAGAGGGCCGCCATCGCGGGATTCCACGTCGCGGCCAGACACGTCAGCGCCGGATAGGCCACGCACGAGTCGTTCGTCCAGCCGGCCTGCTCCCACTCGTCCCACAGCACTTCGGGGCGGATTCCGTGCGGGCCGTCGGTGCACCACAGCTCCGGAATGCCCAGACGGGGCACGCCCGGGGAGGAGAACTTCGACTGGGCATGGATGATGGCGATCTTCTCGGGCACGGTCATCCGCGCCAGCGCGTCTTCCACACGCTCTTTGATCGGCGCCTCGGGATCGAGGTACACGGCCACGGCCGCCCGTTTCGGAGCGGGCGCGCAGGCCACGGCGGCAGCGGCCGCCGCCGCGAGGCACAGTTTGGTCAAATGGTTGTTCATCTTCATGAAATATATGGTTGTATGTTTTTTCGATACGGCCGGAAATGCCGGCCTCCGCCTTCCGGGCCGGCATGCCGGCACCCGCAGCCTCCGGGGCGCATCCGCGCCCCGCTTCCGAGCTGCCGCGCTCCGCAGCGCGCCCCGGGACACAGACACCCGACAGCCGGAGCGTGAAACCCGGACTGCCTTCGGGCGCATCCGTCAAAAACATGGAGCGGGTCTGCACTCGCTCCATGTGTCGCCTGCGGTCCGCGCCGGAAATCAGAGTTTCACGAACGACACCACGCCCTGATCCTTGCCGGCCGTGAGGTCGATCGTCAGCTGGTAGGTCGCGCCCTCTTCGAGCTGCACGCCGTCCGCGAGTTCGAGGTTTCCGCTGTCCTTGAGCAGCTTCTCCGTGCCCGACGCCAAGGTCGGGCTCTTCATCTCGCCGCCCCAGCCGTTCTGGTGGAAATATTTCAGACTGATGTAGTCGTAGCGGAAGTAGTCGCCCGCGGCCGAGCCCTTCTCGGGGCCGGCCTTGCCCGTCAGACGGTAGACGGCCGGCGAAATCTCAGCCATGCAGTAGGCCGCGCCTTCGGTGAATCCGAACTGGTAGTCCTGCGACGGAGCACCGACGCCCCAGCCCATCAGCCAGATGCCGCCCGTGCCGTCGTCTCCGACCGTCGGATCCGAACCGTCCGCATCGACGGGCTGCACGAACACCTGTTTCTTGTCGGTCTTGGCCGTCAGGCGGTACTTGCCGTCCACGACCTTCACCGCGAGCGTGCCGTCCGCCTCCGAGGCGAGGAAGTTGTCGTCGATCCACCAGCCCGCGAGGTCGATGCCCGCCAGCCGGATTTTCTTGCCCTGCACGAGGTTGAGCGTCGCGGCGAGCGTCGTCTCGTCCACCCGCTCGATCTCGACCAGATAGGGATCGTCGTCCGCCGGAGCGTCCGACTGCTCCTCGACGGTCAGCACCGCCTTGTCGCTGCCGGCCGTAACGTCGATCGTGAAGAGGTAGGTCTTGCCTTCTTCGAGCGCCTTGCCGGGTCTGATGTAGAGGTTGCCGTCGTCGTGCTTCTCGCCCGTCTCGTCCACCTCGCCCGTGCCGATGCCCACCAGATCGCTCGTCGTGGTCAGCCGGTCGTGCTTGAACTCGTCGTTCCAACTGTGCGCGCCGCCGTAGAACTTGAAGTTGACCGCATCGGTGCCCACCGACGTACCGGCGACCAGCGTGATGCGGAACTTGCCCGTCTCGACGGGCACCATGCAGAGCGCCTTCTCGGTATTCCAGCCCACCTCGTTGTCGAGCGTGGGTTTGCCCACCTTCTCGCCGATGATCCACACGGCGCCCGTGCCGTCGCTCTGGAGCGATGCGGCGGCGCCGTCCTTCCAGACCTCGGCATAGATGAACTTGTTCTTCGTGTCGACAACCGTGCGGTAGCTGCCCGTCGGCGCCGCCAGCTTGAGCGTCGTGCCGTCCAGCGTGAAGTAGTCGGCGTCGGCCGTGTATTCGCCGATGCCGTCGATCCCCTCGACCGCATAAGTCGAACCGTTGGTCATATCCGCCACCAGCGCATAGCCGTCGTCGACCGCCTCCATGTAGGTGTCGCCCAGCTTCACCGGCACGAGGAACGGCGCGGTCTCGAACGTCTTCAGATTCACCGTGATCGTCCACTCGCCCGCACCGAGCGAAGTGTAGGGGATCGGATCGGTCGCGCCGAACGCGAGCGCCTTACCGGCCGAATCCCAGCCGAAGGTCAGCACCGTTCCCGCCTCGCCGAGGGCCGGCGTCTCGAAATAGCCCGACACCGCCTGCGGCAGCTCGGCGGTCAGTTCATAAGTATAGTCCTCCGTGCGCTCGGCGCGGTACTCCTTCTCCTCGGTAACGAAAGTCAGGTACTCGGGATTGGGACGCGCCACGGCCACCTCCAGCTCCTTCGTCGTGAGGCCGAATCGGATGTTCTGCCCCAAGAGACGGAACGTAGCCACGCCGTCGGGCGTGTTCTGCAACAGAGGCACCGCCACGGCGCCCTTGTAGGTGCCGTTCGTCTTGGTGCGGATCTCCACGTCGCTCACCTTGTCCTCGTCGTAGTAGAGTTCGCCCTTGAGGGTCGAGAGCGCGATGGGGTCTTCGAGCGTTACCTCGAAACGGACCGAATCGCCCATGATGGCGTTTTCGCTGTACGACACGACGGTCATCACGGGACCCGCGTCCGTGGTCTCCAGTTCATCGTCATCCGCGCAGGCCGCGGCTCCGGCGATCAGCGCGGCGAGTGCGAAATATTTTAAGGTATCTTTCATTTTCATCGGATTTAAGGGTTTGTTTTACTTGTCGCTCCAGCGGAACGAAGCGATCGACTGCGCGGGCACGTCGTAGCGGAACGCCTTGTCGGGTCCCTGCACCGCGATCGTCTTCGGCTCCGAGTTGCGGTTGAGCGCGATCATGGCGTACGACCCGTCCGTATTGCGGAAGGCCATGTAGGTCAGGTTTTCGGCCGTGTAGCCCGTGGTGCCGATCCGCTGCGCGCCGGCACGCACCACCTTCGAGCAGTGAGCCAGATCGTACCAATGGGAGTTGTACTTGAGCGTTTTGTAATCCGACGAACTGATCTCGATGGCGCCGAAGCAGGTCGAGCAGCCGCCCGGACGATAGGGCTTGCCCTCGTCGTCGAGCATCAGATTCCACAGCAGCACGCCGCGGCCCATGCGGCTCAGCGTCCCGAGGAAGATCGACTCGAAGTCGTTCATCAGACATCCGTCGAACGTGTAGTTCCACTCTCCGATCGAAGCCTCCGTGAAGTAGATCGACTTGTCGGGCGCCTCGGCGAGGATGCGGTCCAGCTCCGAGACGTCGCCGCCGTAGTTGTGCCATGCCGACCCGTCGACCCATTGCGACGCCTCGGCGTCGGCGAAGATGTGCAGCGGATAGCCGTCCTGACCCGACGCGTTGTCGTTGTCGTAGTTGTAGTTGTGGTCGTAGGTCAGGATCTTGGTCTCGATCCCGGCCTTCTCGAAAGCCGGGCCGAGCACCTTGACGAAGGCCAGCTGATCCTCCCACGGCATGTAGAGCGACATGGAGTTGCCGTGGTTGAGCGGCTCGTTCTGCATGGTGATGGCGTAGACGGGGAACCCTTCGGCCTCCCACGTCTGCACCCATTTGACGAAGTACTCCGCATAGTCGGCATAGTAGTCCGGGTTGAGCCGGCCGCTGGTCCAGCTCGTCGTGTAGGGCACCGTCGGATCGTCCACCGTGCCCTTCATCCAGAGCGGGCACGTCCACGGCGAGCCCATGATCTTCACGTCGGGGTTGATGGCCAGAATCTCGCGGATCACGGGGAAGATGCCGTCGCGTTCGAGCGCCGGCGTCTCGAAGAACTCGATGCCCTTCGTGTCGCAGTAGGTGTACTCGTCCATCGAGAAGTCCGAGCCGCCGATGTGCACGCGGATGAAGCTGAAGCCCGCGCCCTCTTCCGGATCGAAGCACTTGCGCAGCAGTGCCGTGCGGTCTTCCTGCGTCATTTGCAGCAGGTTGTAGCACGTGGCGCCCGTCATCGCGGGACCGAAGCCGTCGACGGTCTGGAAGACCGTCCCGGGCTGCAGCTCCACCTTGTTGGGCGACATCGACACCTTCGAGAATTCGACGGGCACCCGTTCGAAGAGCATCGAGCCGCTGGCCGTCGTTACGTAGCACTCCACGTCCGACTCCGCATCGGGTACGGGCGGCGCCGGAGCGGGCGTCTCGGTCGAGCCGGAGCAGCAGACCGCGCCTGCGGCCAGCATCGCCAGCGTCAATATCTGGATTCTATTCACTTTCATATCGTTTCGCAATTTATCAATAACCGGTGTTCTGATGGATGTTGGGGTTGTTCTCGATCACGCTCGTCGGCACGGGCAGCAGGATGTGGTTGTCGTCCATCGTGCGGCGCGCCTGCGTGTAGGAGTCGTAGGAGTCCGTTCCCTGCACGTTGGCGTTGTCGCTCACGCTCTTCAGCCGCGAATAGTCGTCGCCGAAGCGCATCAGATCGAACCAGCGGTGCCCCTCGAACGCGAGCTCCAGCCGGCGTTCGTGCAGCACGGCCTCCTTCATCTCCTCGACCGACCCGCGCTGCTCGGAGGTGAGCTTCGGCAAATGCGCGCGCTCGCGCACCCGGTCCACCAGATCGGCCGCGCCGCCCGCATCGCTCAGGTTGGCCAGCGCCTCGGCGTGCAGCAGCAGGATGTCGGCCAGACGCAGCACGTAGACGGGCGACACGTTCGTGCGGCACTTGTACATGAAGGCGTAGTCGTCCTTCGGATAGTGGAACGACCACCCGCAGGCGTCGTAACGGATCGAAGCGTTCATGCGCTCCGTGTCGCCCTCGGCCTCGAACGCGGCGATCAGGTTGCGCGACGGCGTGCACCACTTCGCCCACGTGAAGCTGTCGTCGGGCTTGTATGCGTTGCGGTAGAACATCATCCACATCCACGAACCGTTGCTCTGGTTGGGCCACGAGACTTCGAAGATGGACTCCTTGGTGTTCTGCGCCGCCATCCCCGCATCGCCCTCGGTGAAGGCCCAGAGCTCCTCGTAGCTGTCGCACAACTCGTAGCCCAGCCCCTCGACCGCCTCGCAGCAGCTCTTCACCTTCGTCCAGTCGCGGAATTCGCGCATGGCATAGAACTTCGCCGCCAGTCCGTAGGCGAAGCCTTTGGTGATCTTGTACTTGTTCGCGACGTCCACGTCGGGCGCATACTGGCAGGCATACTCCAGATCCTTGACGATCTGCACGCGGAGCGTGTCGATCGGCTCGCGCTCGGGGAAATAGAGCGGATAAACCTCCTCGATGTTTTCCGAGGTGATGGCGGGCGGAATCTCGCGCAGCATCGGCACCTCGCCGAAGATCTGGTGCATGAGCAGCCAGTTGTAGGCGCGCCAGCAGAGCGCCTCGGAGAGCCACTCCTGATATTCGCGCTCGGTGAGCGCCGGATCGTTCGCCTTCACGTTGTCGATGTTGCAGATGATCTGGTTGGCGTTGTCGATCGCCGTCATCGGATAGTTCCACAGCGTCGAGGCGAACTCGTTCTCGCTGTCGATCCGGTTGGCTTCGACGGCCACGACCTTCGCTTCGCCGAGGTTGCCGCCGTAGGCGTTGTCCACGCGGCAGTCGGCGAGGGTGATGAGCTGGTACCACGCCGTCTGATAATCGCCGCGCATGTAGTCGTACATGGTCGTGAGCTGTCCCGAGAGCTGCTCGCGGGTTTTGATGGCCGTGTCGGTCTCGGCATCGCCCTCGGGCACGTTGTGTTCGTTGTAGCCCGTCTCGGGGAACTTGTCCAGCTCGCACGAGCTCATCGCGGCTCCGAAGCCGAGAACAACCGCTAAGATCAGTGATTTTTTCATATGTCTGTCTCCTTTCGATCGTTAGAAGTTAATATTGAGACCCACGACGACGGTCTTCACGTTGGGATACGTACCCCAATCGATGCCCATCGAGGTGGCGCTCGTCGACTGGCTCACCTCGGGATCGTAGCCCGAATAGCCCGTCCACGTGATGAAGTTCTGGAGCGAGACGTAGGGCTGGATGCGCGAGATGTTCAGGCGGCGCAGCTTGGGCGAAGTGATGTCGTAGGAGAGGGTGATGTTCTTCACCTTCAGATAGGAACCGTCCTCCACCCAGCGGGTCGAGTTCTTGAGGTTGTAACCGCTCGTCGTGGCGCGGGGCATGTCGGTGATCTGGCCCGGAATGCGCCAGCGGCGCAGCACCTCGGTGGTCTGGTTGTTGCCGTTGTTCATGCCCTCGGTCTCGATGCGCGACGCATTGAAGATGTCGTTGCCGTACGATCCCGTGATGAGGATGCTGAGGTTGAGCCCCTTCCACGAGAAGTTGTTGGTCATGCCGAACGTGAAGTCGGGGTTGGCGTCGCCGATCCACGTCTTGTCCGAAGGGGTGATGTCGCCGTTGCCGTCCAGATCGCGGTAGATGAGGTCGCCCGTCTCGGGATCGACGCCGTCGGAAATGTAGCCCCAGAACATCGACAACGGCTGGCCCGGCGTCATGCGGATCACGTAGTCGTTCGTAACGTCGGCCGTCTTCGAGTAGTAGTAGACCTGTTGCAGCGAGAGCTTTTCGAGCCGGTTGCGGTTGACCGAAATATTGAAGTCCGTGGTCCACGTGAAATTGGGCTTGGTGATGTTGACCGACGAGACGACGATCTCGAAACCGCGGTTCGACATTTCGCCCTCGTTGCGCGTGAGGTTGGGATAGGGCGCCGGCATCGGCACGGTCATCAGCAGGTCCTTCGTATATTTATAATAGTAGTCGAACGAAAGGGTCAGCCGGTTCCTGAAGAGCGCCAGATCGAGACCCACGTTGGTCTGCGAGGTGGTCTCCCACGTCAGCTCGTCGTTTGCGATATTGCTCTTGCTGCCCACGGTCGGCACGGCGGTCGACTCCTTGGTCCAGTCGAAATAGTTGGTGTTGTACTGCTGCATCCAGCCGTACTCCGTCAGACCCGACTGGTTGCCGGTCTGGCCCCATCCGGCGCGGATCTTCAGGTCGTCGATCCACGAAACGTTCTCCATGAAACGCTCGCCCGAAATACGCCATGCGGCCGAGAACGAGGGGAAGTAGCCCCAGCGGTGCTTGGGCGAGAGCTTCGACGAACCGTCCGCACGGAAGTTGGCCGTTACGAGGTACTTGCTGTCGTAGTTGTAGGATACGCGGGCCAGATACGACATGATGGCCCATTCGCTCTTGCCGTAGCCCTGTCCGCGCAGACCGCCGTTGTTGCCGCCGTTGAGGTTGGGGATGGGGTTCGTCGAGGAGAAGTACGAACGCGAACCGCTCAGCTCCTCCCACACGGAGGTCGTCGCCGACGTACCGCCCATCACTTCGAGGTTGTGCAGGTTCCACGAGCCGGTGTAGGTCAGGATGTTGTCGTAGACCATGCGGCGGTCGTCCGACCGCTTGTCCGAAGCCGTTCCGTGCTGCGTGCGGCCGTAGCTCGTGCGCACCGGATCGAGGTATTCCGACGTGTGGACCCAACGGCGGTCCATCGTAACGGTCGACTTGAAATCCAGCCCCTTGTAGAGGTGGAACGTCAGGCCGCCGGTGAGCAGCAGCCGGTCGGACATCGTCTTGTTATGATCGGTGCGGGCCATGTTCTCCAGCGGCGAGGTAACGTTCGCACCGTAAAAATTGCTGTAGTACTGCCCCGGGTTCTCCTCGTCCCAGATCGGGGCGTAGGTCGGCGTGGCGATGGTCGAGATGACCACGCCGGCGCGGTTGGCGCCCTGTCCGGAGATGATGCCGCCCTTGTCCGTGGAGTTCGAGTACGTAACCGACGCATTGGCCGTAACCCACTTGTAGACCTTCTGTTCGATGCTCGCGCGGACGTTGTACCGCTCGGCCGAAGTGGTGCCGATGACGCCCTTTTCGTTCGTGTAGCCGCCGCCGATGAAGTACGAGGTGTCGTCGTTGGCGTTCGACACGGAGAACTGGTAGTTCTGGTTGACGCCCGTCGAATAGGTCTCGTCGAACCAGTCAGTCCGGTCGGTGAGGTTCTCCGGCAGGCCCGACACGGCCCCGGTCTCCTCCATCAGTTCGCGGTACTGCTGCGCGTTGAGCACGTCGAACGTCTTGGCCACCTTCGAGATGCCGACGAAGGTCGAGAACGAGATGTCCGGCCCCTTCTTGCGGCTGCCCTGCTTGGTGGTGATGAGGATCACGCCGTTGGCGGCACGCGAGCCGTAGATCGCGGCGGACGATGCGTCCTTGAGTACCTGCATGGTCTCGATGTCGTTCGGCGAGAGGAAGCTGATGGCGTAGTCGCCCTCGCCCACGGGCACGCCGTCGACCACATAGAGCGGGTCGTTGCTCGACGAGATGGACGAGGCGCCGCGCACGCGCACCACCATGCCCTGCCCGGGGGCGCCGTTGGGCTGGAGCACCTGCACGCCGGCGGCCTTACCCTGCAAGGCCGCGGAGGCCGAGGTCAGCGGTCGCGTCGTGAGGTCCTTGGTCGAGACGACCGACACGGCCGTGGTGAGGTCCTTCTGCTTGACCGTACCGTAACCGATCGCCACCACGGCGTCGAGCGACACGGCATCCTCCTGCAGGACGACCTCGATCCGGCTTTTACCCGTTACGTCGACGGTCTGCGACGCATAACCGAGGCACTGCACCTCGACGGAATTCCCCCCCCCCACGGAGTTCGAGGACGAATTCGCCGTCCACGCCGGTCGAAGCGCCGTTCGCCGTTCCCGTTTCGATCACGGCAGCCCCGACCACGGGAGCGCCCTGCGCGTCGACCACCTTGCCCGACACCGACTGCCGTTGGGCATAGGCCACGTCCGCGAACGCCGTCAGCACCAACGTGCACAGCGCAAAGAGCCAACCCGTCCGACAGGTGCGTTGCAATGTTTTGCAAAAACTTGTCATAGAATTTGGTTTTTAGTTAGTAATTCAATAAAATCAAACTGCTTTCCGAATACAGTTCCCATCAACCTACGGCCGTTTTGTTGCGGTCCGATCGTCTAAAAATACGACACATCCGATCATAACGGAGTATCGACGATTAAAAATGTAGATTCCGTCCGGCGCACGGAAAATGCAAACATCTGTCGTACAAAGATTTTTTCGCGACACCGCCTCTCGAAAAAAGTAAATGTTCCGGAACGTCCGAATCAGCGCGGACAGCGGTTTTCCGCATATATTAAAAATATTACAAAATATATCATCGCCCGTTTCCGACTCGGATGCTCCCGCCCGGCGATAAGCAAATGGATTTGCTTTCGCCCTCCCGATTTATTCGTACCTTCGGCTGCGTCTTTGGCACTCCCGTCCGATAAAATCGAATGAATTTGCTTTTGCCCCCGACTTATTCGTA
>OVXI01000413.1_pt1 | contig 10131 bp, 10 predicted proteins | sample 1732031 | NCBI WGS metagenome assembly OVXI01 (sample SAMEA4545821, study PRJEB24839) | metagenome | biome: chicken; feature: ceca content | place: Italy | collected 2013-05 | reverse complement strand
ACTAAGATATGAGTCATATTACTGTAGGGCTGGTAGGAAATGGCATATCTTGTGGTCGTGGCTCGCTGTTTGTCGAGATAGATTTTTCGTCAGCGTTGAAATTCCTAATGAATATGAGCCAATCTGCCTTGGGTTGTTGTCCCACACTTTCCGAATCTGAACAGATAATTAATCCGATTGATTCCTCAACACCCTACAATAGTTTTTTACCAGAACCTGAAAGAAAAAACAACCGTTTTGGCGTAATTGGCTATTTTCACAGCGTAAGCGGTTATAAACTTTATTAAAAATAGTTAAATCATTTGGCTCGACTGGATGTTTTGCTCCCTGCCTTGTGACGATTGATAAGGTATCATTTATATGAGCGCAATACTTGATACTACCGAGCGGTATTATGTACTTGCCAAAAAATAGGTTGAAAACAGGAATCCCCTGGAACATGCTAGTCTGTTCCAGGGGATTTTTTGCTTACATACTGTTCAGATGGGCAGTAACCCTAAATTGTTCTTTGTCTTTGAAAATTTCAAGCTTGCCATTATACTTTCCTACACATCGTTCAACATTTTTCAGTCCAAACCCGTGATAGTTATTCCTAATGCGATGAAAATGGTGTGGATCATATGGGTTTTGCACTTCGTAGAAGAGTATGTTGTTATGCGTTCTCAAAAGGAGCGAAATCTTCCGCATTTCTTCCGGCAGATCCATACAGGCTTCAATTGCATTATCCAGGGTGTTGCCAATGAGTACATAGAGATCTGCAGCTGTAACAAAAAGCTCATCTGGCACCTGCACATCTAATGCTAAATCAATTTGACAATTGCGAGAAGTCTGTACATATTCATTAAGAATTACACTGACCACTCTATTATTTACATCTACCACGCAGGAAATAGAGTCCAATATATCCTGGACCTGCTCCAATGCGCCATTCGAGGCTTCGACTTTGGATGCTCGAAGATACTTACTAATATCGTGCCAGAGGGCCCGGGTTTCCTCCTGCTGAATGCGAAGTTGATCATAATACTCCTGCTGCATTGCATAGTGATGTTCGGCAATTTCCCAATCCTTTTTCTCCTGCGCCTGATCATGGATGCGATTGGTATAGTAGATTACAATAATACTCGTGTATAGCAATCCGAGCAATACAAAAACAAACATCGGATGGAGATCATATTGTTTCACGAAACACTGCCAGGTAAGTAAAAAGCAAAGCAAAATAGAAATAATCCAACATGGAGTGACTGGAAGCAAAATTTTCAGGGATATTTCACGCTTCTTTTTTTGATTTATTAAACATACCAAAATAACAAGGCAAAGCATAATGATATGACATACAACCAGATATAAGGATCTGAACGTGCGATTATCCATCAATGCTTCATTTTGGACTCCAAAGACCTGGAATGCAAGAGCGGATACAATATCTGTCACAGCAATGATTGCGCAGAAAGTTACGCTGGAAATAACGGCTGAAAAAGGTCGCACTCTAAATAGGGAAATACATATTAAAAACACACTGACTGCTGCAACAATAAGCCGCGCAAAAACAAGTCCTTCTATTAAGGACAGAGCTGTCACCGTTACGCCAGAAATTATGTAGAGCAGAAATGGGAGCAACTTATTCCTATTTCTTCGCTCAAAAAAACCGCTCAGGAACAAGTGAATCATCCACATTTCCGCAATAACGCAGGATACTTCTACGAAATAATACATGTCTATCTCCTCAGATACATGCGGAACTGCTTTTCAAATTCCTGTTGCTTGCGGCGAGCAATCGGGATGACAGCGCCATTGGTCAAGTGAATTTCCTTTGCCATTGCTGTTTTCACATGGTTAAAATTAACAATATAGCTTTGATGCGGAGCCCCAAAATAACCCATTGGGAGTTCTGTCATGATATCTTTCAAAGTGGCACGGAATGTATATGCCTGGTCAATCGTATGGAGGATTGTATGATGATTAAATACCTCAAAAAAATAGATATCCTCCATTCGAATAACATGAGAAGAACCGTCCACAGAAAAAATAAATCGTTTTGCGGAGCATTCTTTTACGGCCGCCGATAGAGCGTTGTTAAGTTGAGTTTGGTCGATTGGTTTCGTGAGATATCTGAATGCAATGCCATATCCTCTGAGCGTATAGGACATACTGTTGGTTAAAAAAATAATAATTGGTGCCGATCCGGTTTCCACCAACTGCTTTGCAATGTCGTAGCCATTTGGGGGAGGCATTTCAATATCTAAAATAGCAATGTCGAAGTTTTTTGCCATTTCAGACTTGTAAAGTTCAGCGGCACTGGAAAAGGCACAGATATCCAGAGTTCCGCATTGATCAAAGATACTTACGGCTTTTTGAAGCGCATGTAAGTCTACCTTGTCATCATCGCAGATTGCAATACGCATATTTGCATCTCTCCCAATTTTCATAGCGGCGTTTTGTGCAGAAGTCGTGCGAATTCAATCAGCAGGGAGCGCTTCTTTTCATCCATATGCAGGGTCAGATTAAACAATTCAGATAAATCGTCGCGGCCAATGGGATTTTCAGTAAACAGCTCGTTTGCATCAATTCCAAGGCAAGCAATCAACGCCTGCAGGGTTTCATACTTTGGGAAACATTCGCCACGTTCCACCTGCCCGATAAAGCTTATGGATTTGTCAATTTTTTCTGCTAATTGCTCTTGTGACAGTCCCATGTCAAGCCGCCTGGTTTTAATAATTTTCGCAAGTCTTTCTTGCTGAATCAACATTTTTCGCCACCTATCTGCACATGATGGCTTTATTATATCCGAAACATCAAGGCAAATTAATTAAGTGGCACTGTTATTATATAATAGCATCACTGTTTTATCAATAGTGGTTCCTGCCACCTACGCCACTATTCCTACCACCTACGCCAAAAATATTGAATTTATTTTTCTATTTTGTTAAAAATAACTTATCTTGAAGGGAGTGGAGTGCCTTGATTCAAAAGCTGTCGTCAGCGTGCGCAAAAAATATCATGTCCTTGGGAAAAGTACAAAATATTAATGAGACGGTTCTTCGGTATGGGTGTGAGCTGCTTCTAACATCCATCATCGGACTTTTGATTATGGTTGGCCTCTCTGTGTTAATCGGTCATCCACTGGCGTGGGTGTTTTTTGTGATGGGCTTTGCCCCGCTCCGGACTTCAGCGGGAGGGTATCACGCAGATAGACATATCAGATGCTATGCAGTAACTTCCGTAATGTTTCTCATGGGAGTTTTAACAGCATATGAAATCCGTTGGGGCCACTTTACATATCTGGCCGTATCTCTTTTCTCTGCTGTTATGGTTGGTTTCCTGGCACCTGTCGAAGCGATGAACAAGCCCCTTTCTGCAAAACGGTATCGTTTAAATAGGAATAGAAGTCTTATTCTCACCTTTATCAACTGCGTAATTGCGGTGGTTTTTGCCATGTTGGAGTTGGTAAGCGAAGAAGCAAATATGTACTATGCTGGTATCTTCTTTGCCTCTACCTCCCTCATCATGGGGAAAATAAAAAATTCTCTGAAAGGAGGCAATTCAAAATGAAGGCTAAGATTATGAACGTGGTAACCAAGCTTATGAGTTCTGTTGCTGCGATGGTACTTGTTACTGCGGTTGCAAACGCCAACAGCACCTGCTTGTTCTGGAGTTATCAACCTGATATCCCGGAAGAACTGTCAGAGTAAATTCTTCTCCAAAAATGATAAATAAGAATGAGGAGAAGAAAAGAAACCCCTCTTCCAGGAAAGTGCTTTAAGCGATCACGGTGCTGTGCATACTTATGGAAGCAAGGTATAAGTTTGCGGTAGCGACGGTGGTGAAATTGCCTTTCTGTATGCAGACAGGCACGTCACCAAATTTCATGTGAATGCTTTTCTACAACAGCAAAAGAATAATGCTTTTGCTGTGTATTGTGGGGCAAATTCCACTTGCTCGCTATCTTCCCGGTAGGCTGGGCCGATGTACTCGCCGTTGAAGGCGTGAAAATCGCCCCAGCCTCCCGGGAATTTTCAAAGAAAGGGGTTCAAACCGATTCCCTGTGGGAGGAGAAAATTCTCAGCTAAGTGAAAAGCGTGCTCCATATATGAGAACATGTAATGGCATAACAGTCCGCTGGAAAGTCAGATACAGCATCTATTGTAGAGAGTGGTTACTTGTTAATTTGATTGTCCTTTGAGGCTTGTTGCAACTTTTGGTTTGAATCTTCAAAGGATTGATATGAAGAATATATCATAATTAAAGTTACATCAATGGACAAAAATTAAATAACGGAAAATGATGGAGCAGGAGGAAAATCGGGTATGGTGGGGAAATTCTTAGAGGATGCAATCTCTCCGGTAGCAAGAGAAATCGGAGAGGGGTTAGCTGATTTGGTTAATTTAGCCTTTACCCCTATACAAAAGCTTAAGTATGTAAGAGATCAAAATTTGGAAGACTTCAAAAAGAAACTGGAAACACGGGTTAAGGAAATTCCTGAAGAAAAACTTACAGAGGCGCCACCTGAAATCGTAGGACCGATTTTGGAGGATGTAGGAAAATACTACCACAACCAAGAATATCTGAGGATGCTATTTTCTTCGCTGATTTCTGCAACAATGAATTTGGATAAGCGAGCGTATGTGCATCCAAGTTATAAGGCCATCATTGAGCAAATCTCCAGCGATGAAGCGAAATTATTACGTTATCTATTTTATCATCCGTATTTTAAGAACTGGCGGTATCCATTGGTCGGAATAAAATATATCCCAGGGCATATTGCGGATGAAAAAAAGGGAACGATTATTAAGAAACTTAAGGGAGGCGCAATTTCGATTCACGGAACGAGTAAATCAATTAAAGAATTTGATCTTGGATTTACCCTTACTAACTATGTAGCCCTAGATGCATTTTATGCTCATTGTGAAGAGCCTTGGAAATTTCCCCAATATATTGAAAATTTAACTCGTTTGAAAATATTAAATGTAGTTATTGGAAAAAGCCTCTATCATTACGAAAAAGAATACGGTGAAATCATCCAAAGTGAATACATAGATAGTATTATTAAAAATAATTTTTTTGCGAAAAACGGAAAAGAAAGTTTTTATGTTTTTCCGCTCAACTACTATGAAATAACTGGATATGGTCTTGATTTCCTACATTGTTGCTTATAACAATAAGGCTGTATTGCGTGCCATTTTGTTTGAATTGCAACACATTTGTAATTTATGAATTTAGCCCCTCCAGCTTCTGAGGAAGGCCCCAGCAGTCTCGGCTGCCCCAACGGGCTTTCTCACGGAGGGTATTTGCCTGTACCTAGAGCACCTCTGCCAGGATCAAAAGAATCTCGGAATCCGACACTGATAGGACTTGTTTCCATTTGGAGACGGTCTGCCGCACTACACTGCATTTTTCATCCAGCTTCTGGAAAAGCCCCCTGCCTTCCGCAAATCTTTCAGATTATCCTTGAACATGACACTCAACTTCTTTCCTGCTGCTCCCATTATACTGCTATTTCCTCGTTGTAGAAGGCATTGAAAAGTGTCACTGGAAAAATTGACGATATCTTTCAAAAAACCGCCAATGCACATTGGTAGTAAGACAGCATGGACATATACAAGGCTTTTGCCCTGCCTGTATTCTATTGTTATGGCCTTCATCCCTCCTTCATTTTTGACATTGTAACTACTCTCACTTGTTTTTTATAGAATATATTTATAGAATATGAAAGATATAGTTTTTCTAACAAAAGAGTCATTAACAAGATTTTCTCAGGTTTCCTGGACGTTTCATCCCAGCTCTGTGTCAAGGACGATAACAAAGAAGATTATCCAGTTATATTTTTTATTACAGCTTTTCATTCCGTAGGCTGTATCCTAACGCCACCATACCGGCACTTTTTTCAGTGCGAAATTCTGCCATCAAATCACCTTCTTACGGCTGTCTTCGTTTTCTGACGAACTGTCGTGCTATGCCGCCCGGCCAGCCCCATTCAAAGGACTTATTGGCAACCTGCTTCCGACTGATGATGGGAGATATTGCTTATTTTTCCTTTTCGATTTGAGTCACTTCAAACCTATCCTTTAAAAAAAATATCAATACATGGAGGTTGCTATGATAGATTTTTCGAAACGAATCAAGAATGGATCTAGCATTACGAAAATTAATCCAGTTGAAATTTATAATACTCTAGACCGTTCAAGCGTTACTGGACCATTACGGTCAGTTCAATCGAGTGTTCTTACTAAATGGCATAAAGAGTATCGTAATCAAAAAGACTTAATTATTAAGCTTCATACTGGTGCAGGTAAAACTTTGGTGGGACTACTTATTGCCCTGTCATATATTAATAATGGTGAGGGACCCGTTGTTTATGTATGTCCTAATATTTATCTCATGCAGCAAGTATGCCTTGATGCGCAAAAATTTGGTATACCGTTTTGCATAATTAACAAGGACAATGAAATCCCAAATGACTTTTTAAATGGCAAACGTATTTTAATTACGTATGTCCAGAAAGTATTTAATGGATTATCGATTTTTGGAACAGGAAATCAATCGGTGCATGTTGGATGTATTATTCTTGATGATTCCCATGCGTGCATTGATTCAATGAATGGTTCATGTACAATACAGATTCTATTCGACACGCCCGCCTACCAGCAAATCCTAGAACTTTTTGAACAGGATATACGTGATCAAGGTGTTGGAACATTTCATGATATTGTAGATAAGCGCTCTAATGAACTTATGCCCATCCCATATTGGTGTTGGCAAGATAGAATCGATGAAATAACGAAAATTATATCAATGTATACAGACGATGACTACATAAAGTTTGCCTGGCCCTTACTGAAAGATCAATTAGTGGATTGTAAGGCTTATTTGTCAAGTAACAAAATTGAAATTACTCCTGCATGTTTACCAATTCAACAGTACGGGATTTTTAATAATGCAGCACATAGAATATTAATGTCTGCTACCACACAGGAGGATACATTTTTTATAAAGGGGTTGAGATTGTCAGTAGATGCCGTACGTAATCCTTTGGTTGATGAAAAATATACTTGGTCTGGAGAAAAGATGATTCTTATTCCAGACTCCATCTGCGAAAATGTTGATACAGACGATTTGCTCGAGTATTTGCTAAAAACAGATCACGATTTTGGAATAGGCGTATTGACTCCTAGTTTTGAAAAAGCAAAGAAATATGAAAAAATGGGTGGTATACTAGGAAATAATAATGCTTCCGGAAAGAATATGTTTCAAACACTACAAGAATATTTGTACGATCATAAAAATAAGACTATTATATTTGCTAACAGGTACGACGGAATTGACTTGCCAGATGATACCTGTCGAATACTCATCATTGATTCTGTCCCTTATTATGGTTCCTTGTGCGACAGATATGAAGAATTGTGCAGAGCCCAGAGTGAAATTATTCGCATAAAGACTATTCAAAAAATTGAGCAAGGTTTGGGGAGAAGCGTGAGAGGTGAAAAAGACTATAGTGTCATCTTAATTACAGGAAGCGATTTGATAAAATACATTAGGAGCGTTACCAATCAAAAACTTTTTTCTCCACAAACGCAAAGACAAATTCAAATTGGTTTCGAGATTGTTGATATGGCAAAAGAAGATCTTCCTGAAAAAGATGCTCAAGCAGAAATCAATCTTTTTTTCAATACTATTAGTCAATGCCTAAATCGAGATGAAGGATGGAAGGCCTACTATTCTTCGAAAATGGAGGACATTCAATTATCTCAAGTTGATAGAACACAGTTGTATCACATGCTTCAGCAAGAGCGCAAAGCTTATGACGAAGCAAATACTCGCAATTATGAAGCTGCATCCGAAATAATGCAGAGTATTGCGAATTCTTGTGTAGACCCATGTGAAAAAGGGTGGTATTTGCAAGAAAAAGCGAGATTTTTGTATCGGATAAGTCATACTGAGTCCAGCAAAGTGCAAATTTCTGCTTTTAAAATGAATACGCAATTGCTGAAACCTAGAACTGGTATCGTTTATAATAAACTCAAATTCCCTTTGGATAATTCTCGGAACTCCCGAATTATAAATGAATTGCGAGTTTTTGGTAATTATGATGAGTTAAGTGTCCAGTTGGAAGATACACTCAGTAACATGTCCTTTGGAGTTAATGCAGAAAAAGCCGAAAATGCGTTTTATCGAATTGGCCAACTTCTTGGATATGTGTGTCAACGTCCAGATAAAGAAATTAGGCATGGCCCAGATATTTTATGGTGTACAGCAAGTAACAAGTACATTCTAATTGAATGCAAAACAGAAGTATTGCTTGATCGAAAATCCATTAGCAAATCAGAAGCCGGTCAAATGGAAGAACACTGTGCTTGGTTCGAGACAGAATATGGGAAGGGTGTTTTATTTGAGCCAATACTTGTAATTACAACTGAGAAATTAGCAGGAGATGCTTATTTTTCACATGATACTAATGTATTAAGGAAAAATGGTTTAGATAAACTCAAAAAACAAATTCGCGACTTTTTTAAAGAATTCAAAAAATACGATTTTGCGGGTCTGGATGCTGACTTAGTAAATCAAAAACTGGTTGCACACAATTTGCACGACGATAGATTTATGAAAAAAGTTGTAGTCGCAGCAAAAAAGTAATCATATTTACGGATAAAATCATCAATTGTATTGCATATTAATCGGGAGTTACATTATTACAACCATCTCAAAGAAAACAAGTTGCCAAAACAATCTTTGCATCTCGCTCCTTGGTAGTGTCAAGTATTATATGCAATTTTTACAGTTGGGTAGAAGTCTATTACGGGGACGGCTTAACGGCCCTTAATTACACTTCAGCAAGCCAGGGGTAAATTGTCACGGGCGGCGTCAGCCGCTCATTATCCCCTTGACATCCCCTAAACATTATGTTGAATGGCCGCCATCAGGTCTACTTCCTTGACTTCCAAACGATTCGCGCTCATTTTCTTTGTGCATCTCCATTGTGTTCCGGCTACATGTCGCAGTCGTGCACACAGGCATCAAAGCATAATTTCTGCCCAAGATGGTACCTCCCCCAAGTTCGGAAGGATGAAAATGTCAAGCACACTATGCCATAAAGCTTATGTATCTGTAAATTTAGATGTGGACAAAGAAGGAAATCTGTATCCCCGTGCAATTCGTTGGAAAGATGGTCGCGTGTTTCTTTTTGAACGTCTCAATATAAGTGTCGTGCCGCCTCCCCCAAAAAAAGGCGGTGGAGGAATCCGATATCCGCTTGTTGTCTGTGGCAAAGAGTCCTTTCTTTTTCATGAAGGAAACAAATGGTTTGTTGATGCAAAGGAGGGATATGGATAATTTTACACATCGTTAAATCGAGGAAACCGCCGCTGCCGCAGTCAAAGACTTTCATGAATTTTTCTTTGGATTTTTCCGTAGCTACTCCATCCAGGCTACTCCCATCGACCAATTTGCAGAAGAATACCCTGGTTTGGAAATTGCCTTCGCAAAATCATCCAACGACGGAAGCATCTGCGGCCTGACTGCTTATGCCAACACGGAATATGTAGTGCAGGAGCATGGAACAACCAGGACCATTCCCCTCAGGCAAAACCAAATCCTGCTGGACCTGAGCTTTCTCCAGTCCGGTCAAGTAAAGGCCCAATGTGGGAAGCGCAGGTTCACCATTGCCCATGAATGCGCTCATCAAATACTGTATCGGATAGAATCCGATGAAATGAAGGTTTTCTGCAGAAAGCAGTATGCAGAACGGACGGCTTACTCCCCCCGGGAGTTAAAGAGCCGTGAGGATTGGAACGAGTGGCAGGCAAATGCATTGGGCGCCGCAATTCTGATGCCCCAAAGTCAGATAGATCTTGCAATGTGGCACTTTGGACAAAGCAGAAAATTAACAAATTACGAAGGCTGGCTGTCCCACAGTGACCGGTATTGCCTTACCCAGATTTGCCAGACTCTCGGCGTATCCAAGACTGCCGCAATCATCCGTTTGAGGCAGCTTGGCCACATTCAGGATTGTCCGTATCCCAAGTACCGTGATCCCTTGGAGGTAGGAGCATGAGCAGAAAAATCCGCATTTTGGAACCTTCTTGTAAATGCTACTCTAATACTTGACCACAGTGACACTGAAAAAGTTTACCACTA
>OVXI01000406.1_pt1 | contig 10265 bp, 6 predicted proteins | sample 1732031 | NCBI WGS metagenome assembly OVXI01 (sample SAMEA4545821, study PRJEB24839) | metagenome | biome: chicken; feature: ceca content | place: Italy | collected 2013-05 | reverse complement strand
GATGATGCCGCCACGCACCGACTCGGCCATATAGGCGCCGGTGTTGATGGACACCACGATGATGGAGGCCAGCCAGATGCCGGAGGAGCCCCGGAAGGCCACCGAGCCATTGGTGAAGTAGGGCAGGCCATAGTAGATGAACACCGCTTGCAGCACCATGGGAGTGCCGCGGAACACCTCCACATAGATGCGCACCAGGGCCCGAATCACCTTGAGGATGACCCGCTTGGGCAGGGGGTCCTGCTTGGCGTAGGGGATGGTGTTCAGAATGCCGCACACCAGGCCGATGATACAGCCAATGACGGTGGCGGCCACGGCCAGCACCAGGGTGTTCAAGATGCCCTTGAGGTAGCCGGTGTGGTACTCACTCCACAGCTGGGCCATGTCGTGGCCCAGCTTGACAAAGAGGTTGGCGTCGGTGTCGTCGGTGGCGGGCTGGGCGGCGATGGCCTGGTCCATGATGGCGTCAAAGTCCTCCGCTGTGAGCTGGGAGAGCACGGCGTCCATGGCGCCCTTGAGCTGGGTGTTGCCCTTCTTCACGGAAATGCCGATGTTCACGTTCTCCGCCCGCTCGGCCTCGGTCTCAAACTGGAAGTCCCCGTCGGTGCCGGAGAAGTCCAGCACCACCAGGTTGTCGTCCTTGGCGGCGGCGCCCTTGGCGGTGGGCATGTCGGTGCAGATGAAGTCGGCCATGCCGGTTTGCAGCTGCATGATCATGGCGGGGGCGTTGTCGGCGGGGGACAGGATGTTGGCGTCGGGAATCTGGGGCAGACAGGAGTCATACCAGATGGTGCCGGACTGGGCGGTGCAGATGCCCCCGGCCAGGTCGGCGATGGAGGTGGCGGAGGCGTAGGGGCTGTCCTTGGTGGTCAGGCACACGATGGTGGCGTAGTAGTAGGGGCCAGCCATGTCCACTTCCTTCATCCGGTCGGCGGTCATGGACTGGCCGGCGATGTTGGCGTCCATGGTGCCCGCCTGGACGGCGGGGGTCAGGGAGTCCCAGGAGCTGGACACCACTTCCAGCTCCCAGCCGTAGGCCTCACAGATGCGCTTGGCGATCATCACGTCGTAGCCGTTGGCGTAGGACCCGGACACGTTGGAGATGGGCACGGCTCCGTTGGAGTCGTCCATCTGCATCCAGTTGTAGGGGGCGTAGGCGCACTCCATACCCACGGTGAGTACGCCGTCCTCCAATCCGGGGATGGTGGATGTGTCCACGTCGGTGAAGTCGGGGACGTCCGGGACGTCCGCGGCCGGTGCCTGGCTGGCAGAGGTGTTGGAGCCGGAGTCCGAAGGGCTGGCGGTACAGGCCGCCAGGGACAGCACCAGCGCCACCGCCAGGAGCAGGGCAAAGAGTTTCTGTTTCATGGGGGTTCCTCTCTCCTTCTTTTTTCGAGTAAACAAAAAGACCATGAACCGCGTGATGCGATCATGGTCAACAAACCCCCGCCCACGAGAGGGACGGGAACGATGTGCTTGCCATGATAGCGCTTCACACCAGGGGGTGTGACAGTCCGTCGGGTATTTCCCGACGGCCCAGGCACAAAGCGGGTGGAAGCCCCTTTGCCCTTCGGCGGTGACACCTCGCACCCCACGCCCTTCCAGGCTCATGTGGGGCACCCATTGGCACCGCGCCTCTATCAGTGGTTCATTTTGGCGGTATTATATCTCCCCCGGGCAGAATTGTCAACCAATCCGAAGATTTTTGGCAAACCTGCCCGGGGGAGTGGAGGGGGGACAGAGAAACTATAGGGAAATTCCCATTATTTCAGGGCCTTTCCCCGGTGTTTGGCGATGCCCACCACGATGGAGGACAGGGCAAACAGGGCGATGGCGTTGGGGATGCACCAGAAGCCGGAGACAATGTCCACCACGGTCCAGATGACCTGGGGCGTCTTGCCCAGGGCCAGGAAGCCGGGCACCAGCCACAGCAGGCGGATGGCATACTTAAAGGCCTTGGACTGCTTACCCTTGGGGAAGATATAGAAGAAGGCGGACTCATAGTTGATCTCCCAGCCCACCATGGTGGAGAACGCAAACAGGGCTAGAGGAATCGTGACCAGGATCTTACCCAGCATGGACCCGTACGCCGTGGAGAAGGCCGCCATGGTCAGGGCCTCCGCCTCCAGGCCGGACTGCCAGATCTCGGGACCGGAGCAGAGAATGGCGAGGGCGGTCATCGTGCACACCACCAGCGTATCCACGAACACCTCAAAGCAGCCGTACAGCCCTTCCTTAAAGGGGTGGTCCGTGATGGCGGTGGCGTGGGTGATGGGGGAGGAGCCGCAGCCCGCCTCATTGGAGAAGGTCCCCCGGGCGGCGCCCTGCCGCAGAGCCAGCGCGACAGTGGACCCTGCCAGGCCGCCCACAGCGGGCATCGGAGCGAAGGCGTACCGGAAGATCGAGGCAAACGCGGAGGGTACATATTCCAGATTCATGATGATCACGCCCAGAGCGCCCACCACATAGATCAGACACATGGCGGGGGTCAGCTTCTCGCAGAAGCTGCCGACGGACTTGACGCCGCCGATGAGCACCGCGCCGCAGATCACTGCCGCGACCACGGTGGTGACCCATGTCGGGACACCGAAGGTGTTCTGCACGGCGGTGGACATGGTATAGGGCTGGGCGAAAGCTGCCGTTCCCAAGCCGCCCAGGATGATGGTGATGGCAAAGATAATCGCCAGGGGCTTCCATTTCTTTCCCATGCCCCGCTCTATGTAGTACATGGGGCCGCCGTAGTAGACGCCGTCCTCGCCCTTGATCCGGTAGTACTGGCCCAAGGTGACCTCAACGCACTTTGTCAGCATACCCAGCAGGGCGACGACCCACATCCAGAACACGGCGCCGGGGCCGCCCACCACCATGGCGGTGGCCACGCCGGCGATGTTCGCGGTGCCGACACAGCCGGCCAGCGCGGAGCAGACGGCCTGCAGAGGCGTCAAAGTACCTTCCTTGCCCTTTGCCCCGCCGCCTTTTTTGAACATCTCACCGGCGGTGTTTTTCAGAATATAGCCAAACTTGCGACATTGGAAGAATTTTGTTTTGATTCCAAACAGCAGGCCAACGGCGGCCAGGAGGATCAGGACTGGGGCCCCCCACAGGAAGCTGGAGATCGAATTTAAAATCTGTTCCATACGGTCCATTCTCCTTTTCAATGATTGATTTTAGAATTGTTCCAATCGTACACGCTCTCCTTATATACCGGTTCTGTCCTTTTTACCGCGTCAGCTCGCGGAGGATGCTGGCGAAGCCCCGGCAGGCCTTGGTCAGCTGCCCGATCTCAATATATTCATCGCGCACGTGGGCCAGACTCTCCAGTGAGGGACCATAGCCGATGCAGGGGATGCCCGCCTCGCCGCAGAAGTGGCTGCCGTTGGTGCAGAAGGCAAAGTGAGAGATCGGCGCTTCGATCCCCGCCTCCTTCAGCCCGGCCAGAGCCTTTTGCACATATTCATTGTCCTCGTCAATGAGCCACGCCGGGAAGTACCGCTTGGCGGAGATGGTCTCGCCGGTCCAGCAGACCTCCTGTCCCTCCGCCAGATAGGTCCGGGCCTTCAGGCCGGGGATTTTCTCCTTGGCCCGGGCGATGGCGTCCTCTACTTGGCCCAGGATCACGGACTCGTCCTCGCCCACCAGGGTCCGGCGGTCAAAGGTGGCCCGGCAGAGGGAGGGAACAACGGAGGCGCCGGGGTAGGGGGAGGAGATGATGTCCGTCAGCTCCAGAATGCCCTTCCCCAGAATGGGGTGCTCGTTGGGCACGATCCGGCGGATCTCCTCGATCACGGCCATCATATGGTAGACCGCGTTGACGCCCTTATCAGGGTTGGAGGAGTGACAGCTGACCCCCTCTGTCTCCACGACCACCTCCGCCCGGCCCCTCTGGCCGATCTTGACGGTGGTGGAGGTCGCCTCACCGATGATGACGAAGTCCGGCCGCGCCAGGCGGGTGATCTCCCGGGAGGAGACCCCCTCAAAGCACTCCTCGTGGACAGTACAGGATACGCAGATCTCCCCGGCAAAATCCCGGCCGGTGTCCTCCGCGAAGTGAGCGACGGCGGAGATCATGGCCGTCACGCTGCCCTTCATGTCCGATGTGCCGCGGCCGTAGATCCGCCCTTGATCGATCTCGCCGCCAAAGGGATCGTGGGTCCACTCGCCGGCGTCGATTACATCCACATTGTCGATGTGTCCATCCAGAAGAATCGTCTTCCCCGGCCGTTTGCCCCGCATACGGCCCAACACGCTGCCGTACCGGTCGATGACCACCTCATCGAAGCCATATTCCTCCATTTTGCGCTTCATCAGCTGGGCCACCCCCTGCTCCTGCCCGGAAGGACTGGGGATTCGGATGGCTTCCTGACAAAACTCGATCAACCGTTGATCTCTGTCCATGCCTGCGCTCCCTTCTCCAAATTTTGCCATATTTCGTGTACGATATGCAATATATCGCAACTCCATTATGCACCTCAGTGGAAATAGAAGTCAATATAAACTCGGTCGCAAATGACATTTTCTACAAATATCACCAGAGTGCACCGCACATTTTATGCGATCTGCCAAAAGAAAATGCGGAGAGTCTCCTCTCCGCATGGCGTCTCCTGTCCGCTGTATTACTTTGTGAGGACATCCGCCCCGAGCTCCCCGCCGTGACCCTGCATACTTCCGGCAATATCCCGGAGGCTGTTCTCCATGGAGCAGATCCAGTGGCTCCGCATCAGCTCTTTCGCTTTGGCGCCGTCCCTGGCCTGGATCGTCCGAAGGATCTCGCCGTGCTGGGATACGGAGATCTTCCGCATCCTGTCACAGTGGAAGTAGTGGTATTTGATCCGCTGGATGTGGAGAATCATCGTGCGGGAAAATTCCTCCACATACTCATTGCGGGCGGCGCGGACGATCGTCTCATGGAACAGGTTGTCATGGTCGATCGCGCCTGCGCCGTCATTGCGGTCACAGGCGTCCACAAAAGCGCGGTGGGTCTTTTCCAGCTGCTCCAGCTCCTGGTCGGTGATACTGCCGCAGGCCAGCTCCGCCGCCAGAGCCTGCAGCTCCGCCAGGGTGCGGTAGCATTTCTCGATATCCGTAGTGTCAATATCCGCCACTACAGTGGCACGGCCCGGCACCACATAGACCAGCTTCTGCCCCTCCAGGATCTGAATGGCCTCCCGCACCGGCGTGCGGCTGACGTTGAAGCATTTGGCAAGCTCGGAGTCGACGATCTTTTCTCCCGGCCGCAGTACGCCGGTGATGATCCAGTCGCACACCGTTTGGTAGATTATGTTTTTCGCAGAAAACCGCTGTAAATTTTCTACATTGGATGGAATCGGCATAATCACTCCCCGTTTCGCCCTTCGTATGTTTCTCTCCATATTTATATACCACAAACCGCCCTTTTTTGCAATCATTTCGGCCGCTGAGATCCCGCTTGATCCGCCTGTTCCTACGGGCATAAAAAATTTTTTAGGTTTTCTAACTTTTTGTTTGACATCGGCGGTTTCTATGGTATGATAGAGACAGAGCGGGGGGAGCCCCGCGGATGTGATATGACAAAAATACCGGCTACATACCTTATTACGACAGACTGTGCAGGGAGGAACGGTACTATGAATTTTGACGCGATCAAGCAGGCTGCCCAGGGCTACGGCGCGGACATGACCCGCTTTCTGCGGGACATGATCTCCATTCCCAGCGAGAGCTGCGGGGAGGAGGGCGTGGTCAAGCGCATCGCCCAGGAGATGGAGAAGCTGGGCTACGACAAGGTGGAGATCGACGGCCTCGGCAACGTCATCGGCTGGATGGGCCAGGGTGAGAAGATCATCGCCATCGACTCCCACATCGACACTGTGGGCATCGGCAACATCAACAACTGGGAGGCTGACCCCTACCAGGGCTACGAGGACGACGCGGTGATCTACGGCCGCGGCGGCTCCGACCAGGAGGGCGGCATGGCCTCCGCCGTGTACGGCGCCAAGATCATGAAGGACCTGGACCTGATCCCCGCCGGGTACAAGATCATGGTGGTGGGCTCCGTCCAGGAGGAGGACTGCGACGGCATGTGCTGGCAGTACATCGTCAACAAGTACTTCCCCAGCAAGGAGGAGGCCCAGAAGCGGATCGAGTTCGTCATCTCCACCGAGCCCACCGACGGCGGCATCTACCGCGGCCACCGGGGCCGGATGGAGATCCGGGTGGACGTGAAGGGCGTCTCCTGCCACGGCTCCGCTCCCGAGCGGGGGGACAACGCCATCTACAAGATGGCCGACATCCTCCAGGACGTCCGGGCCCTCAACGAGAACCCCGCCGACGACACGGTGGAGGTCAAGGGCCTGGTGAAGATGCTGGACGAGAAGTACAACCCTGAGCACTGGGAGGACGCCCGGTTCCTGGGCCGGGGCACCTGCACCACCTCTCAGATTTTCTACACCTCCCCCAGCCGCTGCGCTGTGGCCGACAGCTGCGCCATCTCCATCGACCGGCGCATGACCGCCGGGGAGACCTGGGACTCCTGCCTCCAGGAGATCCGGGACCTGCCCAGCGTGAAGAAGTACGGCGACGACGTGAAGGTCAGCATGTACATGTACGACCGGCCCTCCTGGACCGGCGAGGTCTATGAGACCGAGTGCTTCTTCCCCACCTGGATCAACAAGGAGTCCGCCGCCCACGTCCAGGCCCTCATCGACGCCCACCACGGCCTGTGGGGCCAGGAGCGCATCGGCCACGAGGACGCCGACCCCAAGCGGGACGCCATGCACCTGCGCCGGGGCCGCCCCCTGACGGACAAGTGGACCTTCTCCACCAACGGCGTGTCCATCCAGGGCCGCTACGGCATCCCCTGCGTGGGCTTCGGCCCCGGCGCGGAGAGCCAGGCCCACGCCCCCAACGAGATCACCTGGAAGCAGGACCTGGTCACCTGCGCCGCCCTGTACGCCGCCGTCCCCGGCCTCTATAAGGAGGAGAACAAGACCGGCGACGTCACCCAGTTCCGCCAGAGCCTCACCGACAACGATATTCAGTGATCTCTGTGTACATCCTTTTCTTTTGAAAAGAAAAGGATCAAAAGAAAACTTTTAAGCGAAACATTCGTTTCGCTATCCTATGAAAAAAGATAAGGAGAGCACAGCCATGAGCAAGACTGAAAAGCTGGCCCAGCATCTGGAGAAGCTCCAGATCAACAACATGTACAAGAACGACTTCTATTGGACCTGGGACAAGACCGACGACGAGCTGGACGCCATTTTCACTGTGGCCGACGCCCTGCGGGACCTCCGGGAGCGGAATATCTCCACCAAGGTGTTCGACTCCGGCCTCGGCATCTCCATCTTCCGCGACAACTCCACCCGCACCCGCTTCTCCTTCGCCTCCGCCTGCAACCTGCTGGGCCTGGAGGTCCAGGACCTGGACGAGGGCAAGAGCCAGATCGCCCACGGCGAGACCGTCCGCGAGACCGCCAACATGGTCTCCTTCATGGCCGACGTCATCGGCATCCGGGACGACATGTTCATCGAGGAGGGCCACAAGTACCAGAAGACCTTCATGGACGCCCTGGACGAGGGCTATGAGAAGGGCATCCTGGAGCAGCGCCCCACCCTGGTGAACCTCCAGTGCGACGTGGACCACCCCACCCAGTCCATGGCGGACCTGCTCCATGTGATCCATGAGATGGGCGGCGTGGAGAACCTGAAGGGCAAGAAGGTGGCCATGACCTGGGCCTACTCCCCCAGCTACGGCAAGCCCCTCAGCGTGCCCCAGGGCATCATCGGCCTGTTCACCCGCTTCGGCATGGACGTGGTCCTGGCCCACCCCGAGGGCTACGAGGTCATGCCCGAGGTGGAGGAGATCGCCAAGGCCAACGCCGAGATGAGCGGCGGCTCCTTCAAGAAGGTCAACTCCATGGCCGAGGCCTTCCAGGACGCCGACATCGTCTACCCCAAGAGCTGGGCGCCCTTCAAGGCCATGGAGAAGCGCACCCAGCTGTACCGCGAGGGGGACAAGGACGGCATCGACCAGCTGGAGAAGGAGCTGCTGGCCCAGAACGCCCAGCACAAGGACTGGACCTGCTCCGAGGAGATGATGAAGCTCACCAAGGACGGCAAGGCCCTCTACATGCACTGCCTGCCCGCCGACATCACCGGCCTGAGCTGCAAGGAGGGCGAGGTGGACAACAGCGTCTTCGACCGCTACATCGAGCCCCTGTACAAGGAGGCCTCCTTCAAGCCCTATATCATCGCCGCCATGATCTTCCTCAGCAAGGTCAAGGACCCCGTGGCCGCCCTCCGTGCCCTGGAGGCCAACGGCGAGAAACGTAAGAGCTTCTGATCGGGAATAGTCTGTAAGGTATCCATACTTTTTCTTGAAAGAAAAAGTATCAAAAAGAACTTTTGGGCAAAACTACGTTTTGCCTGAGAACAGCAGTTTTACAGCTGACAGAACATAAGCGAAACGAATGTTTCGCGCCAAAGGTTTTCTTTTGATCCTTTCCCCTAAAGGGACGTACTCCACTAAGATCTTGCTTCGCAAGATCAAGTGTCGTTACGGTCTTTTTCAAAAGAAAAGGATGGATACCTGACTCGAATCATAAGGAGTGTGCTATGAGCAAACGGATCGTCATTGCCCTGGGGGGCAACGCCCTGGGGAACACCCTGCCGGAGCAGGCGGAGGCGGTGAAGATCACCGCCCGGGCCATCGTGGATCTGATCGAGGACGGCAACCAGGTGGTCGTGGCCCACGGCAACGGCCCCCAGGTGGGGATCATCAACAACGCCATGGCCGCCCTGCAGAAGGAGGACCCCAACCAGGGCCCCACGCCCCTGTCCGTGTGCGGGGCCATGAGCCAAGCCTATATCGGCTACGACCTGCAGAACGCCTTCCGGGAGGAGCTGCTCAACCGGGGGATCTGCAACATGCCCGTGTGCTCCATCGTCACCCAGGTGGAGGTGGACCCCGCCGACCCCGCCTTCCAGAACCCCTCCAAGCCCATCGGCAAGTTCATGACCAAGTCGGAGGCGGCGGACTATGCCGCCAAGACCGGCTATCTGGTCAAGGAGGACGCCGGCCGGGGCTGGCGGCGCTATGTGGCCTCCCCCAAGCCCAAGCACATCATCGAGGCCGGCGCCATCCGGGCCCTCAGCGAGGACGGGCACCTGGTCATCTGCTGCGGCGGAGGCGGCATCCCCGTCTACCGCACCGAGCGCAACCACCTGAAGGGCGCGGCGGCGGTCATCGACAAGGACTTTGCCTCGGAGCTCCTGGCGGAGCAGCTGGACGCGGATATGCTCATCATCCTCACCGCCGTGGAGAAGGTGGCCATCAACTACCGCACGGAGAACGAGCGGTGGCTCTCCTCCATGACCCCCGATGAGGCCAGGACCTATATCGCCCAGGGCCAGTTCGCCCCCGGCTCCATGCTGCCCAAGGTGGAGGCAGCGGTGAAGTTCGCCCAGTCCAAGCCCGGGCGGGAGGCCCTCATCACCCTGCTGGAGAAGGCCCGGGACGGCATCGCCGGCCGCACCGGCACCGTCATCCGCCAGTAGTATCCCGCCATCCTGCCATCATAAAAGGACAAAGCGTCCTCCGCTCCCATGCATGGGAGCGGGGGGCGTTTCATTTTGTCCTGAAATTGTTTTATTGCACAAAAATTTTTTGAAGGACGAACGGATTTTTGATTGAAATGCAGAGACACATGATGTATAATCATGGTAACGCAGAGTTTCCGCCGGCAGACGCGCAGCCGGGGGGAAAACGGCGAAGCGGGGAATCCCCCGCGGAGGACTCGGGAAACACATCATTTTGCGCGAATATAAGGAGGAGTTGTATGAAAAAGAAGCTGCTTGCTCTCCTGCTGGCGCTGTCCATGGCCCTCGCCCTGGCCGCCTGCGGAGGGAACAACACGACTGCTGACACCGCCGGTAACAACACTGCCGGCAACGACACCGCTGGCAATAACGCCGCTGGCAACACCCAGCAGACTGACGACGGCGGCGACGCCGCCGGGGCCGACATCACCATCGGCATGATCTGCATTCATGATCAGAACTCCGGCTATGACGTGGCCCACATCGACGGCCTGACCGCCGCCTGTGAGGCCCTGGGCATCGACGTGGACAGCCAGGTGATCTTCCGCTACAACATCGCGGAGGACGAGACCTGCGAGGACACCGCGATTGACCTGGCGGAAGAGGGCTGCGACATCATCTTCTCCGATTCCTACGGCCATCAGACCCATATGATGCAGGCCGCCGCCGAGTTCCCCGACACCATCTTTGTGG
>OVXI01000404.1_pt1 | contig 10291 bp, 6 predicted proteins | sample 1732031 | NCBI WGS metagenome assembly OVXI01 (sample SAMEA4545821, study PRJEB24839) | metagenome | biome: chicken; feature: ceca content | place: Italy | collected 2013-05 | reverse complement strand
GCTTCCGGGGCGCCAGGGTCACCTCCACCGGCTCCGGTCCAAACAGCTCGGCCAGCAGCGCATCGTACCAGCGGGTGCCCAGCTTGCCGCGCAGGAAGGCGAACACCGGTTCAGGGCGCAGGTCCGCCATGGGGTCGCCGGTGTGCAGCCAGCCGGTGACCGCCTCGATGGCCGCCAGCACGCCGTCGGGCAGGCTGCCCGGCCGCTCGGTGACCTGGAACTCGTAATGGTTGATGGACGCGGTCAAAAGCTCTGCGGGGATGCCGGCGGCCACGATCTGCTCCACCCCGGCCCGCACCGCCGGCGCAAAGCGGGCGGCCCGCTCCCGGTCGGTGCCCTTCAGCACCAGTTCCAGCACCGGCTGCTGGACCGACCCGTCAAAGGCCACGTCGATGTCCGACCCCAGGTCTTGTTCCAGCAGGTACTTTTTCAGGGGGGACTGGTTGGTGCTGAGCAGGGCGTCCAGCAGGATGTTGACAGCGGTCTGCTTTTCCATCTCCTCAAACCGCCCGGTGTACCACCCCAGCGCGCACTGGACCGGGATGCTCTCGGGGGTCTCGGTCTCATAGACCGCCTCTTTTTTGATCCCTGCCTGGGGATACTGCAAAGGGGTGCGGGGCCGGGGCGCGCCCTTGGGCATCCGGCTCAGGTACGCCCGGTCCAGAAAGGCCAGCTTGTCCCCCATGTCCATTTTGCCGTACAGGGTGATGCAGCAGTTGTCCGGCCGGTAGTGGCGGCGGTAGATCTTCACATACTGCTCGTAGGTCAGCCCGGGGATGGAGGCCGGGTCGCCCCCCGATACAAAGCCGTAGCCATTGTCGGGGAAGAGGGCCGCGTCCATGGCGGCGTCCAGCCGCGCCTCCGGGGTCGCCAGGGCCCCCTGCATCTCGTTGTACACCACGCCGCTGAAGCGGCCGTCCGCCTCCCGGTGCCAGCCCTCCTGCTCAAAGACGCTGCGCTCCTGCACCGCCAGCGGGCAGAACACCGCGTTGAGGTAGACGTCCATCAGGTTGCGGAAGTCCGCCTCGTTGGGGGTGGCAAAGGGATACACCGTCTTGTCCGGGAAGGTCATGGCGTTGAGGAAGGAGGCCATGCTGCTCTTGACCAGCTGCATGAACGGCGAGGTCACCGGGTATTTTTCCGACCCTGCCAGCACCGAATGCTCCAGAATGTGGAACACCCCCGTGTCGTCGCAGGGAAACGTCCCGAACCCGATGCCAAAGGCCTTGTTCTCGTCCTCGTTTTCCACCAGCAGGACGGTGGCCCCGCTGACGTCGTGGGTCAGGGTGGTGGCCACGCCGTGGAACAGGGGGCTTTCCTCCCGCCGGACCAGGGTGTAGCCGGGATAGCTCTGCACTTGCTTGCTCATTTGATCGGTTCTCCTTGTAGAGTTTGTCGTTTTTGCATTTATTGTATCATGCCCCGGCCCCGAAAGCAATCCGCGGCGGGCGGGACATTTTCCCTCCCTCTCACACAAAAAGTCCGTCCGGAGTGCAAAAATCCGTATAGATGTGCCGATTATGCTATTTACGCCGGGCCCAAAGGGCAGTATACTGGGATCATGTTCCGCTGTGCCGGAACATCGGGCGGGGCGCATGGGCCCCGTCCGCATGGCAGCGCAGGGATACAAGAAGGTACCATCCCGCACGCCCGTGGCGGCCGGCCCGTTCCGTCCGCCGCGGGCCCTGCGCGGCATGGCGCCCCATCACATCCAAGGAGGTACCCACCATGTCCGCAACCACCCTGTTTTCCATCGGCGAGGCGCTGATCGATATGATCCCCTCCCAAAGCGGCTGTGCCTTTGCCGAGGTGCCGGCTTTCCGTCCCCGGATCGGCGGCGCGCCGGCCAACGTCTGCGGCGCGTTTGCCGCGCTGGGGGGCCGCGCCGCCCTGCTCACCCAGCTGGGGGACGACCCATTCGGCCACAAGATCGCCCACGAGCTGGCCGCCCACGGCATCGACGTCAGCCGCGTCCCCTTCACCCGCCAGGCCAACACGGCGCTTGCCTTCGTCGCCCTCGGGGCCGACGGCAACCGGACCTTCAGCTTTTACCGCAATCCCTCGGCCGACCTGCTCTACAGCGCCAGCCAGATCGACCCCGCCTGGTTCCGGGACGCCTTTGCCCTGCATTTCTGCAGCGTCTCCCTGGTGGATAGCCCCATGAAGGCCGCCCACGACGCCGCCATCCATGCGGCCGGCGAGGCCGGGGCCATTATCAGCTTTGACCCCAACCTCCGCTTCCCCCTCTGGCCCGACCGCGACGCCCTCCGGCGCACCGTCCTGGCGTACCTGCCCCGGGCGTCGGTCCTCAAGATCTCGGACGAAGAGCTTGCTTTCCTCACCGGCGTCGGCGACATCGAAGCCGCCCTGCCCCAGCTCTTTGCAGGGGATGTCCAGCTCGTCCTCTACACCTGCGGCGGCGGGGGCGCCCACGCCTATACCCGGTCCGCCCATGCCTTTGCCCAGGGCAGCAAGGTCCAGGCTGTGGACACCACCGGGGCCGGGGACGGCTTCATCGGCTCCTTTTTGTGGCAGCTGTCACGCGACGGCGTCACCCGGGAGGGCCTGGCCGCCCTCACCCCGTCCCGGCTGGAGCAGTACCTCCGCTTTTCCAACCGTTTCTGCGGGCTGAGCGTCCAGCGCTACGGCGCCATCGACAGCTACCCCTCCCTTTCTGAAATGGAAAACGCATGATCCCTCTTCCCGCCGCCCCTCCCGGGGCGGCTTTTTTGCCTTTTTGCTCCCCATTATGGGCACAGTGCACAAATTTCACGCTTTATTTTCGTCAGTTCGTGGCACCCAGACCATTAAAATGTAGGGATACAACACAAAATATTTCTAATTTTTGAACGCAGGGTGTGATATACTACATTACACGGTAACCAGTATTCCGCAACTTTGTACAGTTGGGATTGTGCAAAGCGTACTAACCCGGGCCTGTCTTTCCCAGGGGCAGGCGGTCCCCCGCGGACAGGCCCACCAGCAAAAAAGGAGAGTCATTCTATGGCAAACACCGGTACGGCCGTGCGCCCCTTCGGCATGAGGGACAAGCTCGGCTATATGTTCGGTGACTTCGGCAACGATTTCACCTTCATGCTTTCTTCCAGCTTTATGATGGTGTTCTACACCGACATCATGGGCGTGCCCTCCGCAATCGTCGGCCTGCTGATGATGGTGGCCCGCTTTATGGACGCCTTCACCGACGTGGCCATGGGCCAGATCGTGGACCGCGCCAAGCCCACCAAGGACGGCCGGTTCCGTCCCTGGATCAAGCGGATGTGCGGCCCTGTGGCCATCGCCTCCTTCCTGATCTATCAGTCCGAGTTCGCCGGCATGCCCATGGCCTTCAAGGTCGTGTGGATGTTCGTCACCTACCTGCTGTGGGGCTCCATCTTCTACACCTCCATCAACATCCCCTACGGCTCGATGGCTTCCGCCATTTCGCCCGAGGCCAACGACCGCACCCAGCTGTCCACCTTCCGCAGCATCGGCGCCACCCTAGCCAACCTGGTCATCGGCACCGCCACCCCGCTCCTCGCTTATGAGACCGTCAACGGCGTTCCTCAGCTCAGCGGCAGCCGCATGATTATGATGGCTGGCCTGTTCAGCGTCTGCGCCATTGTCTGCTACATCCTCTGCTTCAGCCTGACCACCGAGCGCGTCGTCATCCCCGCCAAGACCGAGAAGTTCGAGCCCGTGGCCCTGCTCAAGCGCATTTTCACCAGCCGTTCCCTGCTGGGCATCATTCTGGCGGCTCTGTGCCTGCTGCTGACCATGCTCACCATGACCGGCATGAACCCCTACATCTTCCCCTACTACTTCAAGAACACCGCCGCCCAGTCCGCTGTGGCCATGTGCTCTTCCGTCGCTTCTCTGTTCGTCGTGGCCCCGCTGGCCACCATGCTGGCTTCCAAGATCGGCAAGAAGGAGACCGCTATCATCGGCTCCCTGTTCGGCGCCATCGTCTACCTGATCTGCTTCATCCTGCATCCTGAAAGCGGCTGGGTCTACCTGGGCTTCTACACCGTCGCTTATGCCGGCCTGGGCCTGTTCAACACCATCGTCTGGGCTATGATCACCGACGTCATCGACGACAGCGAGGTCAAGAACGGCGTCCGCGAGGACGGCACCATCTACTCCGTCTACTCCTTCGCCCGCAAACTCGGCCAAGCCTTCTCGGCTGGCCTGGTGGGCGCTCTGCTGAGCATGATCGGCTACTCCGCCGCCACCCAGCAGGACCCCGCCGTTCTGAGCGGCATCTACACCATCGCCTGCGTGGCCCCCATCGTCGGCTTCACCGTCATCGCCCTGGTCCTGTGGTTCGTCTACCCCCTGAGCAAAAAGGTGGTGGACGGCAACGTCGAGACCCTGAAGGCCCGCCGCACCAACCGCAAGTGATTCCCTTTCTCCAGCGATATGCTCTAACCTCCTAGCCACATAAGCAGAAGAGCCTCCTGACCGACCGCCGGGAGGCTTTTCTGCTTTTTCCGCGCCATTTTTGAACCCGCCGGAAACTTTTTGTGAAAACGCTTGCCAATTTTTTCCCGGGCCGCTATACTGGTAGACTGAACGTCAAAAAACAGGAGAACTGATTGTGAGGCCCAAGATCATCGCACACCGGGGCGCGTCCCACCTTGCGCCCGAAAATACCCTGGCCGCCTTCCGGCTGGCCGCCGCCATGGGGGTGGACGGCATCGAGTTCGACACCCTGCTCACCGCGGACGGCCACCTGGTGGTCCACCATGAATACATCACCGACCTGCACGCCAACGCCAACGAGGTCATCCCCTGGTGTACCCTCGACCAGCTGCGCGCCCTGGACTTTGGCAGCTGGAAGGACCCCCGCTACGCCGGCGAGAAGATCCCCACCTTTGCCGAGGCCCTGGAGGCCTGCAGCCCGGTGGACACCATCCAGGTGGAGTTCAAGTCCCCCCTGGGCGCCAACGCCACCACCGACCAGGACGCCTTTGCCGAGCGCATCCTGGAAGAAGTGGAAAGCTCGGGCCTGGCGGACAAGATCATCGTCACGTCCTTCAACCACGGCATCCTCAGCCGGGTCAAAAAGCTGTCCCCCTGCCAGCGGGTGGGGGTGCTCACCCTCAACTCGGTGGACTCCTACCTGGCCCCGCCCCCGGCCCTGCTCCAGACGCTGGGCATCATCAGCGGCCCCGAGGCCCAGTCCATGATGGAAAACGGCCTGGAAAACAGCCTGCCCGGCGGGCAGCAGGCCCTGCGCACCCTGGTGGATCTGGCCCAGTACGCCACCCTGAACGGAGACGAGACCTCCCCCGTCCGCTGGCTGATCGACCGCCTGTGGGCCCTGACCTCCGACCACCCCGGCGAAAACCTGTTCGAGCTGCTTTTGTGCATGGCCTCCCAGCACGACCTGCCCTCCTACCTGGCCAGCCTGGATTTTGTCCCCGAGGTGCTCAGCTGCCAGTACAACACCTGCTTCCGGGACCGGGACCTGGTCCAGAAGGTGCAGACCACCGGCGTCGAGGTGGCCCCCTGGCCGGTGGACAGCGTGTTCGACCTCCAGAGCATCCTGGACATGGACCCGGTGACCATCGTCACCAACCGCCCCGAGCGGCTGTTCCAGATGTTGGACCCCGATTTTCAAATGCCGGAGGCCGCCGCCGCCCTGCTGGCCGATCCCAGCCTGGCGCGTTGACCGTCCCCGCCAAAGCGCCGGAAAATTCACTGGAAAACCACGGATTTGTCACGATTTTGTGTCTTGACAAATCCGTTTTCTTTTCCGATAATAGTTTTGTATCGAATTGTTTTTGTGCCGACAGTCCAGCTGCAAAATCGTTTTGCCGCAAAACGGTCCGGCTGCGAACAACCAAAGGAGTATCGCCATGCACACAGATCATTTTACCCTGCCCGGCGAAGAGCCGATGCTTGTCAACCCGCCCAAGGACCTGCCCCAGGTCATCCCCGCCCAGATGCGCCGGGTCAACAACCTCATCTCCCGCCGGGTCAACTACTACAGCCGCCAGAACGGCGTCGAGGACGTCACCGCCATGCACGGCTGGATCCTGGCCTATCTCTACAACTGCCGGGACCGGGAGGTGTTCCAGCGGGACATCGAGCGGGCCTTTTCCATCACCCGCTCCACCGTCACCAACATCCTCCAGCTGATGGAGAAAAAGGGCTACATCCGCCGGATGAGCGTCCCCCAGGACGCCCGGCTCAAGCGGCTGGTCCTCACCGACGCCGGGGCCCAGGCCCACCAGCAGATCATGCGCAGCCTGCGCCAGACCGACCAGTATATCACCAGCCTCCTCACCGCCGAAGAAAACGCCGAGCTGCTCCGCCTGCTCAACAAACTCCGGGCCGGCCTGGAGTGATTTCCGTCCCTGTCTGAACTTTCTATGAACAGAATTTGAAACCTTGCCCCAGCCGGTTGACATCCGGCTTTTTCCGGGCTATAATGTTCGACGCAAAACAATTCGAACCCAAACAACAAACGATTAGGAGGTATGCCCCATGCTGAAAAAACTGGCCTCCCATCTCGGCGAGTACAGGCGCGCTGCCATCATCACGCCGCTCTTGTCCGCGCTCGAGGCCATCATGGACGTTCTTCTCCCGCTTTTGATGTCCTACATCATCGACCAGGGCATCGAAAAAGGCGATATGAACGCCGTCGTCAAGTACGGCCTGCTCACCCTGCTGGTGGCCGCCTTTGCGCTGCTGCTGGGCCTGTCGGCCGGCCGCTGCGCGGCGCGGGCCTCGGCGGGCTATGCCGGCAACCTGCGCGACGCCATGTTCGAGCGGATCCAGCACTATTCCTTCACCAACATCGACAAGTTCTCCACCGCGGGCCTGGTCACCCGCATGACCACCGACGTCACCAACGTCCAGAACGCCTTCCAGATGCTGACCCGCATGTGCGTGCGCGCCCCGGTCCACCTGGTGTTCGCCCTGGTCATGTCCATCGCCATCAACCCCCACCTGACCCTGATCTTCCTGGTGGCCATGGTCTTTCTGCTCCTGGTGCTGGGCGGCATCATGTTCCCCACCATCAAGATCTTTGACCGCGTCTTTAAGAACTACGACGCCCTCAACGCCTCGGTGCAGGAGAACGTCGCCGCCATCCGCGTGGTCAAGAGCTTTGTCCGCGAGCAGCACGAGAACGAAAAATACACCCAAGCCTGCCAGCACCTTTACGAGCAGTTCGTCAAGGCGGAAAGCCGCCTCAGCTTCAACAACCCCTCCATGCTGCTGGCCATCTACGGCTGCAACCTGGCCCTGTCCTGGTTCGGCGCCCACTATGTCCTGGACGGCATCATCACCACCGGCCAGCTCAACGCCCTGTTCGGCTACGTCATGAACATCCTCATGAGCCTGATGATGCTCTCGATGGTCTTTGTCATGCTCAGCATGTCGGTGGCCTCCTGCCACCGCATCATCGAGGTGCTGGACGAAGCCACCGACCTGCCCCCCGCCAAGGCCCCCGTCCAGGAGGTCAAGGACGGCAGCGTCGAGTTCGACCACGTCACCTTCAAGTATAAGCACGGCACCGGCAGCCCGGTGCTCAGCGACATCACCTTCCGCATCCAGCCCGGCGAGACGCTGGGCATCATCGGCGGCACCGGCTCGGCCAAGTCCAGCCTGGTCCAGCTGATCCCCCGCCTGTACGACGTTGCCGAAGGCAGCGTGAAAGTGGGCGGTGTGGACGTCCGGGACTACAACCTGGACGTGCTGCGCCACGACGTCTCGATGGTGCTGCAAAAGAACGTCCTGTTCTCAGGCACCATCCTGGACAACCTGCGCTGGGGCGATGAAAACGCCACCGAGGAAGAGTGCGTCGAGGCCTGCAGGCTGGCCTGCGCCGACGAGTTCATCCAGCGCTTCCCCGACAAGTACCATACATGGATCGAGCAGGGCGGCACCAACGTCTCGGGCGGCCAGAAACAGCGCCTGACCATCGCCCGCGCCCTGCTGCGCAAGCCCAAGATCCTGATCCTGGACGACTCCACCAGCGCGGTGGACACCGCCACCGACGCCAAGATCCGCCAGGCCTTCCGCGAAAAGCTGCCCGGCACCACCCGCATCATCATCGCACAGCGCATCTCCTCGGTGCAGGATGCCGACCGCATCCTGGTGCTGGACAACGGCCGGATCAACGGCCTCGGCACCCACGAGGAGCTGCTCGCCACCAACAAGATCTATCAGGAAGTCTACAACAGCCAGACCCAGGGCGGCGGAGACTTCGACAAACAGGGAGGTGAATCCTGATGGCTGAACAGAACGTGCGCACCGTCCGCGGCCCCGGCGGCCGGGGCGCCATGGGACGCCCCCGGCCCAAAGTGGCCAACCCCGGCAAACTCATCAAGCGCGTCCTGGGCGAAGTGTTCAAGCACTACGCCCCCCATTGCCTGGTGGTGCTGGTCTGCATCTTCCTCAGCGCTTTTGCCAACGTCCAGGCCAGCCTTTTCCTCCAGACCCTGATCGACGATTACATCGCCCCCATGCTCCAGCAGCAGAACCCCGACTTTGGGCCCCTGCTGGGCGCGCTGGGCCGCATCGCCTGCATCTACCTGGTGGGCATCCTGGCCGCCTGGGCCAACGCCCGCATCATGGTCAACGTGACCCAGGGCACCATGCGCAACATCCGCACCGAGCTTTTCACCCATATGGAAAGCCTGCCCATCCGCTACTTCGACACCCACCCCCACGGCGACATCATGTCGGTGTACACCAACGACGTGGACACCCTGCGCCAGATGATCAGCCAGAGCATCCCCCAGCTGGTGTCCAGCGTCATCACCATCGTCTCGGTGCTGGTCAGCATGCTCCTGCTGGACATCCCCATGACCATCCTCACCCTGTGCATGGTGGGCCTGATGCTCTTCTGCTCCAAAAAGATCAGCGCCCAGAGCGGCAAATACTTCATCTCCCAGCAGCGCGACCTGGGCGCCGTCAACGGCTACATCGAGGAGATGCTGGAAGGCCAGAAGGTGGTCAAGGTCTTTACCCACGAGACCAAGACCCTGGAGGGCTTCCGGGATCTGAACAACAAGCTGCGGGAGAGCTCCATCCGCGCCAACGGCTACGCCAACATCATGATGCCCGTCAACGCCCAGCTGGGCAACGTGAGCTACGCCCTGTGCGCCCTTCTGGGCGCGGCCCTGGCCGTGGGCGGCGTGGGCGGGGTCACCCTGGGCACCGTCATGGCTTTCCTGGCTTTGAACAAGAGCTTCAATATGCCCATCAGCCAGGTGTCCATGCAGGCCAACAGCGTCATCATGGCCCTGGCCGGCGCCGAGCGCATCTACGCCATGATGGACGCCCCCAGCGAGACCGACGACGGCTACGTCACCCTGGTCAACGCCAAGTACGACAAGGACAACAACCTGGTCGAGTCGGACCAGCGCGCCGGCCTCTGGGCCTGGAAGCACCCCCACCACGACGGCACCCTGACCTACACCAAGCTGGAGGGCGACATCCGCTTCTTTGACGTGGACTTCGGCTACACCCCCGAAAAGACCGTCCTCCACGACATCAACCTGTACGGCCTGCCCGGCCAGAAGATCGCCTTCGTGGGCTCCACCGGCGCGGGCAAGACCACCATCACCAACCTGATTAACCGGTTCTACGACATCGCCGACGGCAAGATCCGCTATGACGGCATCAACATCAACAAGATCAAAAAGCCCGATCTGCGCCGTTCCCTGGGCATCGTGCTCCAGGATGTAAACCTGTTCACCGGCACCATCATGGACAATATCCGATATGGTAAGCTGGACGCCACCGATGAAGAATGTATTGCGGCGGCAAAGCTGGCCAACGCCCACGACTTCATCACCCGTCTGCCGGACGGCTACAACACCATGGTCGAGGGCGACGGCGGACGGCTGTCCCAGGGCCAGCGGCAGCTGCTTTCCATTGCCCGTGCTGCCGTGGCCGATCCCCCGGTTATGATTCTTGATGAGGCCACATCCTCCATCGATACCAGAACGGAAGCCATTGTTCAGCGAGGTATGGACCAGCTGATGCAGGGCCGGACAGTGTTCGTCATCGCCCATCGGCTGAGTACCGTCAAGAACTCCGACGCCATTATGGTGCTGGAGCATGGAGATATCCGGGAACGGGGCGACCACGCGGATCTGCTGCGGCAGAAGGGAATCTATTACCAGCTGTACAACGGCATGTTTGAGCTGTCCTGAGCGGCGGGCGGCAGCGGGAATACGCTTCGTCATGGCACCGACGCAGCCTTCTAGGGAAACAACGACGGATTAGCACTTTTAACTACTGAGTGCTAATGTTTACAAAATCGTCACAGATT
>OVXI01000401.1_pt1 | contig 10315 bp, 10 predicted proteins | sample 1732031 | NCBI WGS metagenome assembly OVXI01 (sample SAMEA4545821, study PRJEB24839) | metagenome | biome: chicken; feature: ceca content | place: Italy | collected 2013-05 | reverse complement strand
CCCCGATTAGAACCTGAATCTAACGCGTCTGCCAATTCCGCCATATCCGCTTATTTGGTTTTGCGTCTCTGCCGTACTGGCTGGGACGTGTGTTATTATACCACATCGCGGCGGATTGTCAAGCACTTTTTTCAAATTGTTTTTCGGGGCGGGCTGGTTCATGCCTCCCGGTCGTCCCGGCCGGGCTCGGCGCCGGTCCAGCCCAAGCGCTTTGCGTCGGGGGACGCGTCCCCTTCCCGCCGGGCGGTGTCATAGGCGTCGGTGCCGTAGTAGGCGGAGGGCGGCCCCAGCTCCAGCCAGAAGTCCTCCGGCTCGGGCAGGCGGGGGACCCGGTCCTCCCCGGCGTTTTGGGGGGCCGGGCCGGCCTTGGGGTGAGGGCCGGCGGCCCGGCTGTTCCTGTCGTTCATGGCAAATCGCCTCCTTCGTGCATACAGTCTGCCCCGGCAGGCCAGACTATATCCGCAAGGGAGGCGTTTTGATGGAGACCAAAGGCTGGAAAAGTTTCTGGACGGCCCTGTGGGTCAGCCTGCTGGTGCTGCTGCCCCTGGTGGCGGGCACCGCGGTGCTGGCCCAGCGGCAGGCGGCGGGGCGGGTGCGCGCCTCCGAAAGCCAGAGCGGGGTCCCGGTGCAGCTGCCCCGGGCCGAAAACCACCTGACCCTGCTGGCCTGCGTGGCCGGGGAGGACCCGGCCTTTGTCCTGCTGTACCTGAACGCCGACCAGAACTGCATCCATCTGCTGGGGGTGCCCGGCCAGCTGGCCGTCCCCTTCAGCGACGGGGAAGCCTCCCTGGCCGACTGCTATGCGGCGGCCGGGCCGGCCCGGTGCCTGCAGGGCCTGGGCGCGGTGGTGGACCTGCCTGAGGACGCCCGCTATCTGGCCGCCACCCCCGAGACCCTGGCCGGCCTCTGCGACGCCTATGGCAGCCTGCGGGTGGGTTTTTCGGGGGTTTTGTCGCCGGAGGAGCGCACCCGCTTTGACCAGACCGGCGTGGGGGACTGGGACGGCGTTTCGGCCCACGCCTTTTTGCAGGAGCTGGCGGACAGCCTGGCCCCCGACACGGCCGCCGCCGCCCGGGCCGCCGTCTGGGACGCTTTTTTCCGGCAGAACCTGGAAGCCCTGCCCGCTGCCCTGCCCGACAGCCTGCGGGAAGCCAGCGGCTCCCTGCTCACCGACCTGACCGCCGCCGACCTGCTGACCCTGGAGGACACCCTGGAGCTGCTGGCCAACAACGGCGCCGTCGTGGAGAGCTCCGTCCTGCCCGGCCGCACCGACCGGCGCAGCGGCCTCTATGTGCTGGGCGAGGAGGCCGGGCCCGCGGTGCAGGCCTTTTTCAACGTTGCGGACAGCGCTCCGGCCAGCGGGACGCAGAGCGCGTCGTCCAGCGCCCCGTACCCCAGCACCAGCGTTCCCGGCGGGCAGCCGGCGGGGCCGTCCATGTAATAGCTGCTGAGGGCTGCCAGCCGGATGCCCGCCTGCCGGGCGGCCGCCGCCAGAGCCGTGTCCGGCGGGATATTCGTCCCCCGCAGCCGGAGCAGCAGGTGCAGCCCGGTGTGCAGCCCCGACAGGGCCGCCGCCGGGCCGAAGGCCTCTTCCAGGGCGGCGGCCAGGGCGTTGCGCCGGGCCTTGTAGGCCACCCGGCTGCGGGCCAGATGCCGGGTGAAATACCCCTCCCGGATAAAGCGGGCCAGGGTCTGCTGCTCAAAGCGGCCCACCGTGCCGGAGTACAGGCTGTACCGCCGGCCCCAGGCCGGCAGCAGGTGGGCGGGCAGGACCATATAGGCGATGCGGATGCCCGGAGCCAGGCTGCGGGCCACCGTGGACAGATAGATCACCGGGCCGTCGGCCCCGGCTATCCCCTGCAGGCTGGGCAGCGGGCGGGTATCGAAGCGGAACTCCGAGTCGTAGTCGTCCTCGATGATATACCGCCCATCCTCCGCCCCGACCCACTTCAAAAGCTCCCGCCGCCGGGAAAGGGGCGTCACCAGACCGGTGGGAAAGTGGTGGGCAGGGGAGATGTGGAGCACCTGGGTAGCTGCATCCGGCAGCACCCCGGATTTATCCATGGACAAAAGGGTGCATCTGGCTCCGGCACAGCGGTAGATGTCATAAATCTTGCTGTAGCCCGGTTCCTCCACCCCGTAGCACTTGTCCCGGCCCAGAAGCTGCACCAGAAGGTTATACAAAAAGTCTGTACCGGCACCCACGAAAATATCCTCCGGGTTCACTTCCAGACCCCGGAAAGCCCCCAGGTGCCAGGCAATGGCCTGGCGCAGCTCCCCGATGCCCTGGTTGGGCAGGGGCAGCAGGAGCTTTTGCCCGTAGTCCAGCAGCACCTGCCGCTGAAGGCGGCTCCACACCGTAAAGGGAAACCGGGGAGAGCCGTTGCCGGACAAATCCAAAAGCTTTCCCTCCGGAGGGGGTGTCTGGGAGGCCTTGGGGGTCTGGGGAGGCAGCTGCTGCACCGCCTCCACAAAGTAGCCCACCTTCTCCCGGGAGGAGATATACCCCTCTGCCAGAAGCTGATTGTAGGCGTTTTCCACGGTGATTTTGCTCACCTTCAGATTGGCGCACAGGCTCCGCTTGGAGGGCAGCTGCTCTCCGGGACGAAGCCGCCCGGTGCGGATGTCCTCCCGGATACACCGGTACAGCGCCTCATAAAGAGGCAGCCCCGGCTGCTTTTTCAGCTGGTAGGTAAGCATATTATCCCTCCCGGCGGGCTTTTACCTTGGCCCACAGCCGGTCACCCTGGGAAAATACCCATTGGAGGAACCGGAACACCGTGGGAATCACCAGAAGAATCACCACCAGGGCCACCAGGGAGGAGCCCTTCAGGATTTTCAAATCAAAAAAGTCTCCCATAAGGGTAAAGCAGCCGATGATGGCCGCCGCCACGGCCCACCATACCAGCGCCCGGAACCGGTTCATAGGCTTTCCTACCTGGTGCAAAACCATGAGACCCACCACCGCCAGGATTGCCGTGGCAATGGCCCGCACATCTGCCAGAGGGATGGCAAAATGCACCATCATGGCCTGAAGCAGCAGCACCACCGTGATGCTGGTAAGGCCTCCGGGGAAAGCCCGGCGGAGAACCGTTTTCAGGAAGGTGCCGGAGATGGGCTGGTAGTTGGGCTCCAGAGCCAGGAAGAAGGAGGGCACGCCGATGGTAAGGCCGGAGATAATGCTCATGTGGATGGGAGCCAAGGGGTAGGGCTGCTGGGTCAGCAGGGACAAAATGGCCAGACCAAAGGAGAAGATGTTCTTCACCAAAAACAAGGTGGCTGCCCGCTGGATGTTGTTGATCACCCGCCGGCCCTCCCCTACGATGTCCGGCATGGCGGAAAAGTCCGAATCCAGCAGCACCAGCCGGGCCACCTGACTGGCAGCCTGGGCGCCGCTGGCCATGGCGATGCCGCAGTCCGATTCCTTCATGGCCAGCACATCGTTCACGCCGTCGCCGGTCATGGCTACGGTGTGGCCCTGTTCCTTCAGAGCCTTGATGAGCATTTTCTTCTTGTCGGGGGTCACCCGCCCAAAGACGGTGTACTCCCCTGCCGCCCGGAAAACATCCTCATAGGTTTCCAGCTCCCCGGCGTCAATATACTTTTCACTGTTTTCAATGCCAGCCCGCTGGGCAACGGCGGAAACCGTCTGGGGGTTGTCACCGGAGATGACCTTGATACACACCCCCTGCCGGGCAAAGTAGGAGAAGGTCTCCCGGGCCTGGGGCCGGAGGGGGGAGGTGAGGAGCAGCAGCGCCAAAGGCTCAGCAAGACTTCCGTCCAGCTTCTGGGGAAGCTCCCCGGGATAGGCGGCTACCAGCAGCACCCGGTAGCCGGTGGAGGCCCAGGGGGCTACCTGTTCCCGCAGCTTTTCAAAATGCTCTCCCAGGATAAACTCGGGAGCGCCCACCACGAAGGAGCCCTGCTCCCCAAATTCGCCGCCGCACCACTTGGTCTGGGAGGTGAAGGGCACGTACCGGGTGCATTCCCAGTCCCCTTTGCCGGAGAACAGCTCCTGGATGGCCCGGGCGGTGTCGTTGTCCGGCTCCCGGCTGCCGTAAAGGCTTTTCAGCACCTGCTCTAAGTACTCCGGCTCCCGGTCCCCCAGGGGCAGGAGGTTTTCCACCTCCATGGTGGGCTGGGTGATGGTGCCGGTTTTGTCCACGCACAGCACATCCACCCGGGCCAGAGACTCGATGCAGTTCATATCCTGCACCAGCACCCGCTGCCGGGTGAGCTTCATGGCAGACACTGCCAGGGCAATGCTGGTAAGCAGATACAGTCCCTCGGGAATCATGCCCACCAGGGCTGCCACGGTGGACTGGGCGCTGCCGGTGAAGGTCATGTGGAGAATCTTGAATTCCTGATAAAACAGCAGGCAGCCCACGGGAATCAGGGTGTAGCCCACCATGTGAATCAGCTTGTCCAAAGAGGCCATCATCTCAGAGCGGGCTACCTTGGGGTTTGCCTTGGCTTCCAGGGCAAGCTTTGCCGCAAAGCTGGCGTCGCCTACCTGGGTCAGCTGAGCCCGGGCCCTTCCGGTGATGACAAAGCTGCCGGATTTCAGGGTGTCGCCCTTTTTCTTCACCACCGCATCGGCCTCGCCGGTGATGAGGGACTCGTTCACCTGGAGCTGCCCCACCCGGACAATGCCGTCGGCGCAGATCTGATCTCCCGGGCCGTATTCCACAATGTCATCCCGAACCAGCTGGTCCGAGGGCACCAGGAGCTTTTTTCCGCCCCGGATGGTTGGCAGCTTCTGCTGGGCAATGAGGGTCAGCTTGTCCACCGCCCGCTTTGCCCGGATTTCCTGGAAGCAGCCGATGACGATGTTCACCACCACCACGACCAGGAAGGTCATGTTCTTGATGGAGGACCCGGCAATGACCAGAATCACCGCCAGAACCACAAATATCAGGTTGAAAAAGGTGAGAATGTTTTTGGCCAGAATCTGCTTTTCAGTCAGACCCGCCCCGGAAGACTGGCTGTTCCCCAGCCCCGCCGCCAGACGCTCCTCCACCTGGGCCTGGGTCAGACCCTGGTTATAGTCCGGGGATACAGATTTTATCTCTTTTGTCATGGTTATGCCTCCCCCAAAAAGTCTGTGGGTAAACCGGCTTTTCTATCGTAAACTGCCAGAAGGCACCCGGCCTCCAGGGCAATCTCTGCTTTTCCTCCCAAAAAATGATTGCTTACTCCCAGGGGAAAATCCCCGGGAAGACATCCCTTTTCCATGGGGTATTCCAGTCCCCGGAGGGTTACCCCCTCCGCCGATGCTCCCAGAGAGAACAGGGAAAGAAGGCCGCCTTCCGGCCCTTCCAGGGTAAAGCCCGGGGGCTGGGCAATGAGGGCGATGGCGTCCTTGCCAATCAGCGCCCCCCGGCAGCCCCGGCGGTTCAAAAACAGCAAAGACTGGATGTTTGCCAGAGTATGGTCCAGCCGTGGGCCATCCAGTCCGCCGTAAATGAGAAAATTGTGATAGCCCAGCGCCAGTCCCCGGCGGATGGCCAGCATGGTATCCGTGTCGTCCTTGCGCACCGGGAACACGTTTGCCCCCTCCGGCACATAGCCCAGAGAGTCAAAGTCCCCTAAGATGATATCCGGGGTCAGTCCCAGTGCCTGCACATGGGCAAGGCCGCCGTCGGCGGCAATGAGGCAGTCGGTTTCTTCCACAGGCTGCAAAAGCCCGGTACATTCCCCTGCCCCCACAATGATACAGCTGCCCACAAGATTCCCTCGTTTCCTTAATAGGTTAGCCCCTTGGGGTAGAAAAACCGCAGCTTCTCCGGGGCGATGGAGATGTCCACATCCTGAATGTGGCGGATTTCTCCGTCCATGTTCAATGGGGTGGGACGGTCGCTGTGGATATGTAAGTGATTTGTGCGGATGTGGCGGATTTTCTGGGGCAGGGAGGCGTATTTTCCCTTTTTGTATGCCCCAATCAGTCCCAGCACCGTGAGCCGGGACACCTTATTTACCAGAAGCACCTCCAGGATACCGTCCTGGGGGTCTGCCTCCGGCACCGGGTTGAAGCCGCCGCCGTAAAACCTGCCGTTGCAGGCACAAATCAGGGTAAAGTCCTTTTGGACGGTTTCCTTTTCAAAGGAGGCGGTGTAAGGCTGCCAGATGCCCTTGATGGTGTTGATGAGGGCGGACACCAGATAGGCCCGGAATCCGCTGAACAGGGGAAACCGCTTGTACCCGGCTACATCCGCGGCAATCCGGGCATCCAGTCCCACGGAGCAGATGTTCAGGGCATAGTCCTCATTGCACCGGATGAGATTGAACTGGGATTCCTGGCAGTCCAGGAGCTTTTCCAGATTCCGGAAGGCCTCCGGCTGGGAGAACATCCGGATAAAGTCGTTGCCGCTGCCCCCGGCGTAGGTGGTCACCGCCACGTTGGGACAGCCTGCCACACCGCAGACGATCTCGTTCAGGGTGCCGTCTCCTCCGCAGGCGTAAATCCGCACGGGTTTTCCGGAGCGGGCAGCCTGGGCGGCAATCTCCCGGCACTGCCCCGGGGCCTGGGACACCCGGATTTCGTAGTCAAGGCCTCTGGGTTTGCAAACCCTTTCAATCTCTTTTTTGTACTGCTCCTGCCGGTCCCGGCTTCCGGCGGCAGGATTGATGATGAAAAGGTGGGTCATTTCTCTTTAACCCTCCGGGTATTGTCCGTATACATATAATAGTTGCACTGAATCATACCGTTGTAGAGCTTGCGCTTCTTGTCCGCCCGCTTTCCAAAATAATGCTCAAACTCCGGCTCGGAGGTGATGATGTACTTTTTCCAGCCGTTGGCGTATTTCAGGTGCCGTCCCAGGGCGGCGTAGAGCCGCTGGGCGCTTTGCTGCTCCAGCATCCGCTGGCCATAGGGGGGATTGGTCACTAAGATGCCCGTATCTGTGGGCAGGCTCATTTTGGTGGCGTCTCCGTCCCGGAAGCGGATGCAGTCCGCCACCCCTGCCTTCCGGGCGTTGGCCATGGAGAGGGATACGCACCTGGGGTCATTGTCGGAGCCCAGAATGTGGTAATTCCCGTTGAATTCCTTTTCCTTTGCCTCCCGGCGCAGATCGTCCCAGATTTCCGGGGCAATCCAGGGGAAGCTCTGGGCGGCGAATTTCCGCATCAGACCCGGGGCCCGGTTCTTGGCGATAAGGGCGGCTTCGATGGCGATGGTGCCGGAGCCGCAGAAGGGGTCCCAGAAGAACTCCCGCCCCCGGTACCGGGTCAGCTGCACCATGGCTGCCGCCAGGGTCTCCCGGAGGGGTGCCTCGTTTCCCACAGCCCGGTAGCCCCGCTTGTGGAGTCCCGGCCCGGTGGTGTCCAGATACAGGTTTACCTGGTCGTTCATAATGGAAAATTGCAGCTGGTACTTATCGCCGGTTTCCGGCAGCCAGGAAAGGCCGTATTTCTCTCCCAGGCGCCGGGAGGCGGCCTTCTTCACAATGGCCTGGCAGTCCGGCACGCTCATAAGCTGGCTGTTCAGGCAATGCCCCTTCACCGGGAAGGTGCCGTCCTTGGGGATAAAGTCCTCCAGGGGCAGGTGATACACCCCTTGAAACAGCTCCTCAAAGCTCCGGGCGGGGAAGCTGCCCAGGGTAATGAGCACCCGCTCTCCGGTACGGAGCCACAGGTTGGCCTTTGCCAGGGCGGTTTCGTCTCCGGAAAACAGCACCCGGCCGTTTTCCACCCGGACATTTTCAAAATTCTGTCGGCGAAGCTCATCGCCGCACAGTCCCTCCAGCCCGAACAGGCAGGGGACGGTGAATTCCATTTCTCTCATAATTTACCTCTTTGTCAGGGGATGATTTTGTTCCTTTTCAGGTAGCGCTCCTCCTCGGAGAATACGCAGCCGCAGTATTTCTGAATGTAAAAGCCCAGTTCCCGGGCCTTTTCCTGGCCTTCTTTGAACCAGGGGCGAAAATCCCGGTACAAAAATTCCACACCGTAGATTTCCCCGGCCCTCTGGGCCACTTCCTTCATCAGCTCATGGTTCTGATAGGGGCTGATGAACAGAGAGGAGGTGAAGCTGTCAAAGCCCCCCTCTTTTGCCTGCTTTGCGGTTTCCATCAGGCGCATTTCGTAGCACTTGATGCACCGGTTTGAAATATCCTCTGCCACCGCCCGGACAAAAGGCCGCAGACCGTAGTCGTTTTTCTCAATCAGAGGCAGGGCGATGGCGGCGGCATACTCCCGCAGACAGTTCCGCCGGGAGCGGTATTCGGTGAAGGGATGAATGTTGGGATTGTACCAGAAGCCGGTAACCTCCCGGCCTTCCTCCCGCAGCACCCGGATGCACTGATTGGCACAGGGCGCGCAGCAGATGTGAAGTAACGTGTTCATAAATTTACCTGCCTGAAAATAGTCATATTTTTGCCATTATACCATCAAACCCACCGTCTTGCAAGGATTTCTCCCACAAACCCGGGAAAAATCCCCATCACATTTCACGGGATTCATCCTCCTGGATGTGGTACACTGTCTGTACAAGGCTCCCTTGTCAAAGGGAGCTGGCACGCCGGAGGCGTGACTGAGGGATTCACAGCAGGTACTTTCTCAGAAGCACAGACTCATGTGGAAAACTGCTGGCCTTTTATCCCCCCGGTTTTGCCAGAGGCAAAACCACCCCCCTTTGGCAAGGGGGGCTTCCCTCTGCTTAAGCTTTGGGCGGGCGCCATTTGGGGCGGGTTTTCAGTTCCAGGCGGAGGTTCTGGAAAAATTCTGTGAGAAGCTGGCGGCATTCCTCCTCCATGATTCCGGCCTCCACCTGGGGATGGTGGTTAAAGCCCATGGAGAAGAGATTGCACACCGAGCCGCAGGCGCCGCATTTTTCGTCCCGGGCCCCATATACCACCCGGGGAATCCGGGCATTGACAATGGCTCCGGCGCACATGGGACAAGGCTCCAAGGTCACATACAGGGTACACTCCCACAGCCGCCAGCCCCCCAAGGTCTTGCAGGCCTCAGCGATGGCCTCGATTTCTGCGTGGCCCAGGGCGGTTTTCCCGGTCTCCCGGCGGTTCCGGCCCCGGCCTACCACCTGCCCCCGGCAGACGATGACACAGCCCACCGGCACTTCCTTCTCTGCCGCCGCCGCTTTTGCCAGCTCCAGAGCCTGCTGCATATATACCGCATCTTCCACAAAAATCCCTCCTTTTATGGAGTATCATATCCCAATTCATGCCCGTCCGTCAAGGGCTTCGTCCCGGAAAGGAGGTAACAAAACCATGAACAAAAGACCGGATGTATTTCGGGTCTGCGCCCTGGCCATTGCCTGTGCAATCCTTCTGCGCCTTGCCAGCAGCGGCCTGGGGGCAATGGTTGCCCAGGCTTTGGGCCATGAGAAAATGGCCACGGTGCTTCTGTATCTGGGCACCGGGCGGGTGGCCTGCCCGGCGGCACCCCAGGAGCAGATTCCCGACCCCACCCAGCTTACCTCCCCCAGCCCGGAAGAGGACCCGGTGGAATTTACCCTGGAGGATGGGCAGCAGATACAGGTGGGGAACTTCGCCGGGGTGGATGTGGACATCCCCGCCCTGCTGCAAATGCCCCTTGACTGGGATCTGACGGAACAGTCTCCCACGGTGCTGATTCTCCACACCCACGGCTCCGAAAGCTACACAGGAATCCCCCAGGAGGCCCAGTCCTCCGGCTACCGCTCTTTGGATACGGCATACAATATGGTGAGCATGGGAGACGCCCTGACAAGATATCTGACAGAGGCAGGCATCGGGGTGATTCACGACCGGACCCTTTACGACTACCCCTCCTATAACGACGCCTACAACCTGGCTCGGACTGCCATCCAGGGGTATCTTGCCCAGTATCCCAGCATAAGCCTTGTGATTGACCTGCACCGGGATGCGGCGGAGGATTCCGCCGGGAATCAGGTGGCCTTCACCGCCCAGATTGCCGGGCAGGAGATGGCCCAGCTGATGATTGTCACCGGCAGCGGCTCCGACACCCTGCCCCACCCAAACTGGAAGGAGAATCTGGCCCTGGGGCTGAAGCTGCAGGTGCAGCTGGAAAAGCAGTACCCCGGCCTGTGCCGCCCCCTGGCTCTGCGGGCCCAGCGGTACAATCAGGATTTGCTCCCCGGGGCAATCCTGGTGGAGGTAGGCACCGCCGGCAACACCTGGGACCAGGCCATGGCCTCCATAGAGCCCCTGGCCCAGAGCATATTGTCCCTGGCCAAAGGCACAGAACCGGAATAAAAAACGGCACACCCAAATACGGGTGTGCCATTTTTGCAAAAAGAAAAAAGGCTCCCTTGCCAAAGGGAGCTGGCACGGCGTAAGCCGTGACTGAGGGATTC
>OVXI01000399.1_pt1 | contig 10319 bp, 8 predicted proteins | sample 1732031 | NCBI WGS metagenome assembly OVXI01 (sample SAMEA4545821, study PRJEB24839) | metagenome | biome: chicken; feature: ceca content | place: Italy | collected 2013-05 | reverse complement strand
GTCGGTGACAGAGCCGCCGGTAACGTTGACAGCAATGTCGCCCGCGTAGTTACGGGTCACCAGTTCCAGCGTCGTGATCTCCCCGCCGGAGACAGAGAGAGCCACATCCCCCGCGTAGCCGTAGCTGCCGCTGGTGGACAGCTTGTCGATGCTGCCGCCGGTGATATTGGCCACAGTGCTGGCCACATAGGAGTAGCTTCTGCCGCCCAGATAGAGATTTGTGATACTGGCGCCCTCCTCTACATTGACAACAGCGCTCTCCACGGTGTTGCGGACCTCCTCGAAGGTAGTGCCGTTGTAGTTGCTGAATACCAGGGCTCCATCGGCGTCGATCTTATAGGTGTAACTCCACTGGCCGTTGTAGCCGCCGGCGAACAAATTCTCTACGTCGCCGCCGGAGACGGTGATGACCGTCTCCTCCACGATCACACAGTCCTGCCCGCTGCTCGCGCTCCAGGTTTCATCCGTCGCTGGCCCATTGAGGCCGCCGCCGGAGACATATCCCACGGTTCCGCCGGTGATGGTGATGTTGGCCCGCTCCGTCACCATGGCGCAGTCGGCGGAGGAGCTGTCCTCGGTCAGGGCCCGGCCGCCGCCGTAGACATATGTCACATCGCCGCCGATGATCGTGATGTTGGCCGTGCCCACAGTGGGGACATAGCTCGTGCCGCCGTCCATGTCCACCGCCGCTTTGTACGAAGTCTGGCCGTTGCCATAGATAGCATCCACGGTGCCATCGGATACGGTGACATTAGGTGTCGGTGATGGCGTCTCCGTCAACCTCCCAAACGTATCCCGTCCGGCCGAAGTCGTCTGTCTCAGAGTCGCTCTGCGCCAGGTCATAGACCTGATAGCCCAGGGTAGTCCGCCTTGTCACCGGGATACTTGCGGCCTGTGACATAGTTGACGGTATTCATCACGAAGTGGATATGGGGATGGTCCCGGTCCATATGGACGGCGTAGATAATCTGATACTGGCTGCCATAGTAGACAGCAGCCTGCCGGGCGATATGGTCCAGCATGGGATAGACACTGCTCCCGAACTGCTTGACCTCATCACTGGAAAAGGCCAGGATCCAGTGGCGGAGACGCAGGCCCTTGTCCGCTCCATAGGCCCAGGCCAGTAGGTTCATTTCACAGGCCGCCTGAGCGACATTCACGCCGAATCCGCCGATGTACTGCCCTCCGGTCTTAGCTGCGTCCTGGCAGTAACTGATGACTGTCTCCAGAGCCTCGTCATCGTGGTACTTGGGCAACCCTGTGTCCGTAACGTAGAGACCGGGTCTATAGATCACTTTAAACACCGGCATATCTGACCTCCGGCGTTCCACAGCTCTTGCTGTACGTTGCTGTCTGCTACTTTATCTGCGGCACAATAAAAAAACGGCATCAGCTGCATGATCTGCCGACACCGCATATCCGGGCCCGCCTCCTGGTCCAGCACCCGCATCTTCGCGTATTTTCTTAGAGAGAGCTTCATTCGCTCTGCTTGTTCTGAAACTTGATCGTACTCTTCTTCAGATAGTTCGATTTTGATAGTTTTTTTATTAAAATTCTTTATATTAATATTAGAACCTTTCATGGTTTGCATACAACTGTAATCTCCTATCTGGTTTTAGAATTGGCCGCCAGGGGAAGCGGTTTGATCCCGCTTCCCCACTGGGGACCCTAATGGAGTGTTAGGTGTTATTTAAGAGGATATCTCGTGAAGTGGCATTATTTACCGCTTTTCTCCGGATAGTTTCACTAAACAGTTTTCTTCACGGCCCCGATAGAGTACAATTAAAGAAACAGCAAAGGATGGAGGGACCTCTATGAATCATCAAAAAGTAATATCGAATGATCATCAAGAAAGCAAGTCAGCTAAAACTTTTGTGTATAATATGGATGATACATCAAAAATATTTCCTATTGATTGCTCGGTTAATGAACTTCAAAACAAGTATGGCTGGGACTCTCGAGCAATCCAGGATCACTTCATTAACAGCTCCCTATTTAAAGATGCTTTATGTCAATTATATCAACCATTTGAGCCTGATGCGGATAAGAAGAAGCAGTTTCAAGGAAGCCAAATAGCGAAGACCCCTCTTCCTATAGAAATACTTCCTTTTATGCGAGGATATTTTAAATTAAGAGATGATCCAAATTATAAAAAAGCTCTGTTCCGTAATTACAACAAACGCAAGCGGCCCAGTGTAAATACGGAGAACTTGGCCGCCGATTTATCCCGCAATATATATAGAGAGATAGAGTCTCCGGATGGCGAAGAATCTGATCCTTCCGGCGCTTACTGCAGGCAAGTCCTCTTTGAGAACGAAACCTTTGCGTCTGTTATCTTGAGTGATCTATGGGACGAGCAGATCAATGCTAGAATTACTACGCTCCGGTCATTACTTTCTGACTCCAATACAGATATCCAATTTCGAATTTTAGGTGACTGCCTGCTTGCATTGGATCAGTGCATCAGCAAATTCTCCCATAGCAAACATGAACACAGTGACAAACCGTCTTCTGAACAGGCTGTTGTAACCATGCTGGACCAACTGCTGAAGTCCAGAAAAGCCATGATAAAGCAAGACGGGCGATCTGTAGATTACATTGTAGAAAACATAAAAGTTTTGATTCGAGAATCAAATGTAGCAACTGAAACAACAGTTACTCTGCATGATGCCTTTAATGCAATCAAAAATCGATACCATCCCGTTGATCCAAGCTATCTTGCGGCTACTCGAAAGTCCTATCTGCAACATCTTGCTGAATCCAATCCTTCGTCTACAGAGGAAGAATACAGAGAAATTCGCAACTATTTGTCGTGGATCTCTACTCCTGCCGATTTGAATCAGCTTACGGATCAGCTTACCGAATGGACAGAAGATTGGTGTCGAGAGGTAGCTGTTTCCTGCATTGGAGCTCGGCTAATCGAGGATGTTCCTGACTTTGATCTTTCTCAGCATGGCTATGTTGGTGATCTGGTCACTAAATTGGCCAGAGATTTCATGAAATCGACGCTAGACCATTTTTCCGAAACAGTTTACATGATTCGGCTAATGAAAACGCTAGAGATATTTGCTTCTTACCAAGAGCATATTAACGATTTTCGGTGTAGCAAATTAATAAAACATCAAAGAAGATGCTTCCGTTTAGGTCAATCCGGAATTATTTCGAGATCAAAAAAATATATTTTAAAAATCTTTAGCAAAGAAAATGAAGGTCCTCCGGAAGCTGGAAAGTTCAATATAAGTTTAGAATTTGCTGTGCAATTCTACGATTTTCTAGAAGGAGCATGTGCAATGCTTTACGGTAAGGATGTAACGATATTTACAAAAGAACATAGGGTTAATATTCTTGCTTTTGTGCAAAACTTTTACCCTGCCACAGCTTGTGCTGCAAAACACTATTACCCCCAATATATCCATTCCTTCTCTCCAGAGAGAATAGTGCAAAGCCTTATGGACCTTACTTATATTATTTCACATTCCGATGAAGACGTATCTTTTTATAAGTTCATTCACTTGGTGTGTATCCCATTATTGGACGGTCTTTTACTGCAGTTATTGCATCGTATCCAGTCAGACTGCTTGAAATTTGTTTCTGAAGCTGTTTCCTTCGTATCGCAGAATCTTACTGGCCTGTCTGCCGCCTATCCAAAGGCCAACGAGTCCCTCTGAGCCTTTTGTTACCACTAAGCCCGTCATCCTCTGCTTTCAGAGGGGGACGGGCTTATATGCTCTGCAAAATAAGGATATGATGTGGAAGATTACGACAAATATGTGGTGGCGTGCTATGATGGTCACACCCCCGGGGAATTACAGCGGCGCAGGTTGGCCACCGGCGCCGAGAAGGGATCGTTTATGAGTATATCACAGGAGGTATTTCAGCAGGCCCCAGCATACTATGCAGAGAATCCCGTCACCCAGCGGATGCTACTTTGCGCCGTAGACCGGGCCTGCGCCTACGCCTCGCAGGCAGCCGCTGCCTGCGCCGAGTACTCCCGCGTCGTTGCAGAGAACGAACGCCTCCAGCATCAGCTTGCCCAGCGCCAGACCGCCGAGGACGCTTATCGCGAACTCTGGTTAAACTCAGATCGCTGTTACACTTTTGACCGGACCGGGCGGGCAGTAGAACTGCTGAATTGCACCTTCGAGTGGGCGGCCCGTGTCATTGCCAGACCGCCGTTTACCCCATGCGACTACTATATCGTCAAAGTCCGCGGCATTGCCTCCTGCCTGGTACTCACGGGGAAGGATTTCCTTCGTGACTCTGTACTGTTGCAGAGGCTTGGGGAGCTTCCAGGAGTCAGGGTCAGCCTTGCCCGGTCTGTCCGAGGAACCGCATACCTGGTCCGCCGGGCTATTAATGAGATTCTCCAAGAGTATTGCCCTCGCTTCTTTGGCGGCTGGGAGGAAGTGGAGAGGAACTCTTTCCGCTTCTGCCTGTTCCCCAACCACTCCACTCACTCCGACGGTAGATCATTCGATGCCCCAGCCGAAACGGTAGAGTGTCCTGTTCCGTCGGTTGCCGCATCCGCCCTCCAGCAATTTCAGAGGCTGATGAGGTCTGTCCAGGATCCTTTTCAGCGGCGCCTGCTGACAGCCTGGATCCATGCCGCCGCACTCAGTACCTTGCTGGACCAGTTGGGGCATCCCCTGCCACTGGCATTGTGTGTTTTTGCTGAGAGCTTTAGGTGGCAGACATTTATCAATCTTTTCTTCAACTGGTTCGGGGACTGCCCGCTCTCACTGGACGATCCCGCTCCGCTCTTTGGCAAGGAGCTACTGCAGCGGAAAGATCAGCCGCTGCTCATCTTGGACAGGTGGCAGACATCTGCTTCAGCGGTCAACGCTAAGATTTTTGGTGAAGCACTTGAGACGAGGAAGGTCCTGTGGAAAGACGGCAAGAACTCCGCCTGGTTCCCACTCCAGGCGCTTCCCACCATACTGTCGGTGGAAGCTTCCTCGCTCACCTGTTCGCCCAAGGTCATGGTCCTGGAGGTTACCGAAGAGGACCTCCGAGATGTTACAGTACGTCCGGAGGAGGTGGAGGGGATCCTGCATGGCTATCTCCAGGCATTCATCGGATGGGCCAGTGATCACATTGATCAGCTGCGGCATGCGTTGAACCACTCTGTTCAACGCGCCAACACGCTCAGAGGCGGTGTGCTGAACGGGGACTGTGTCCAGGCGTTGGGGGTACTGCTTGGCGTGGATGCTTTTTTCCAAGAGTTTCTGCACGGTTGCGGGGAGGATAAGGTTAGCTGTGACATCATCGGAGATGAGTGGGAGGAGCAACTGCTGGAACTTCTGGTGCAGACCGCTGAGAAGGCTCTGGACGGCTCCGACTATGCTGCCCAGTTTTTGGACATTGCTCGCTCCTGCCTCATCAGCGGCACTCTGAGTGCCTCCCCAACGGAGTACACTACACCGCCTCCGGAAAAAGTCGTCTTCTTCGATGACGGCGCCTTATATTTTACTTCTCATGCGTTTCGTCATGTCTGCCAGAGGTTGTCGCAGAGTTGTCCAGTGGTGGTCCGGGCCTTGCGGCAGGCAGGGGTGCTCCTGGGGAGGCCAGTTAACGCCACCACTGGGCTGACCCGGGTGAGCGTTTGGAACCAGTACGGGACCAGGGAGTCCAGGCAGGTGTACAAGCTGCCAAGGAAGGCCTTCGACCAGCTGGGCGATCCGCTGATCCTGGGAGAGGAGGAGGCCCTATGACTGATCTGCACCTGACGCTTGGCCGCACCCGGGCCGGTGCGCCAGTCATCTGGTCCGGAGCGGACAATCCCCACATTGCGGTTTCCGGGCGGAGCGGCAGCGGCAAATCCTACTTTTTGAAGGGCCTGCTGGAGCAGGCGGCACAACAGAAAGCCACTTGCCTGGTACTGGACTACTCCGGCGACTTTCCTGGATACCGCCCTCCGGAAGGGATTCCTTTCCGCCGCTTGGATGTGTCCCACCCGGATTTCCGGTTCAACCCACTGGCACACGGGGACGATAGCAGTCCCCAGGTCGCTGCCCAACGTCTGCTTACTGCCATCCACAACGTGTCCAGGATCGGGGCCAGGGCCAGCCTGTCCTTGCAAACAGCCGCGTTAGAGTACCTCGAGGCGGCCGCTCATCCCTCTCTGCGGGGATTGGCCGATTTCGCGAGGCAAAAGGAGAGGCCCAATGCCGGCCTGGCCGCTGCGCTGGAGCCTCTGGATTTGCTGGCTGCTCTTGTCCGGTGCGGAGAGGAACCAATCAGCCTGGACCTGACCAACCCTGGTATCTCGGTTTTGAGCTTCGATCAGATTCTGAACACCAGGATCCGTTCCCTGCTGGTGGAACTGCTCTTGGGCGCTGTCTGGGCACAGCGCATCTCCCAGCCTGATTGGTCGCGCCCACTGATCCTGCTTCTGGACGAGTGTCAGAACCTCAGCTGGGGGGAGGGTAGTATGGCCGTCCGGATCCTCCGCGAGGGACGGAAGTACGGCCTGGCGGGGTGGTTCAGTTCCCAGTACATCACCCAAAAGACCGCCGCTGCGGCGCTGGGGCAGGCCGCACTGCAGGCATATTTCCGGCCTGATGACGCCAATATCCCGCATCTGGCGAGATCTTTCAGCCAAGCCGGAGCGGGCAGTGCGCCGCAGTGGTCTCAACTGATCCGAAACTTAAAGGTCGGCCAGTTGCTGCTCAGCAACGGGCCAGGGAACCACCTTGTTGTGACTGTGCCGCAGCGGCGTGGACGGTGAGGGAACCGAAGCCGGAATAATCCGTCTTTCCAAGCAGATACTATAATTACGAGGCAGGCAGAAAGCTAGATTCATTAAGCCTTGCCGGTAAATTCTACATGGAAGGAGGCGGACGGCCATCGCTGATAACCCTACCGGATCTGCCACGAGACGAAAGCAAGACTTGTCTGAAAAGATTTGGCTCCTCTACTTTAATTCTGCTCTGTACGAAAAAAATATCATTACAGAACAGGAACGAAACCGCATGAGGCTTCTGATCGAGCGGCGAAGGCCGCCCGCACTCCGCAGCTGAGCAGAACCGGGACCGCACATCTCTGTACGGTCCCGGTTCTTTGCGGCCTGTGGCCATAGTTTATTTTTTGCCCCTGCTGTGGTTCTGTTACCGGATTTACACTTTCAGACTTTGGTTATCCGTAGGCTCTTGCTATTTTCACGAATTAATACTATAATAAATATAATCATGATTAAACGAACTTTGGAGGAAGCCATGGACATCCACTCTGCGCGCCAACAACTAAAGACCAGGACGATCTATGACCTCCCGCTGCGGGTGACCTTCTATGCGCGGGTGTCCAGTGAGAGTGATGAACAGCTCAACTCCCTGGACAATCAGATCCAGTATTACAGTGATCTGATCAGCGCAAATAGCAGTTGGACCTATGTGGATGGCTACATAGACGAAGGCCTGTCTGCAGCTACCACAAAGAAACGTGAGAACTTTCATCGCATGATCGAGGATGGAAAAGCGGGGCGGTTTGACCTGATCATCACGAAGGAGATTACCCGATTTGCCCGGAACACCCTGGATTCTATTCAGTACACCCGTGAACTGCTCAATGCCGGGGTAGGCGTATTTTTCCAGAACGACAACATTAACACGCTGGATGAGGACAGTGAATTGCGGCTGACCATCATGTCGGGCATTGCCCAGGACGAATTACGTAAGCTGTCCAGCCGGGTGAAATTTGGCCACGCCCAGGCAATCAAGAAAAATGTGGTACTGGGGAACAGCCGGATCTTCGGCTATGTGAAGGACGGCGGGCGGCTGGTGATCGATGAGGACGAGGCTCCCATGGTTCGAGAGCTGTTCGATCTATACGCCTCAGGCCAGTATTCCATGAAGCAGATCGAAACTCTGTTTTGGGAAAAAGGCTACCGAAATCACAACGGGAAGAAGATCGCCCATACGACCATGTCCGGTATGATCTCCAATCCTAAGTATAAGGGGTACTATGTGGGCAACAAAGTCAAGGTCATTGATCTGTTCACCAAAAAGCAGAAGTTTTTACCCCCCGAGGAATGGGTCATGTTCAAGGATGAAACCGGGGAAATTGTTCCGGCCATTGTGGACGAGGCGCTGTGGGAACAGGCCAACAGGGTCCTGAAGAAGCGGAGTGAGGATGTCAAGGGCCGGCAGGGAGTCTGCAACCACGCCAATCTCCTGACCGGCAAGCTGTTCTGCACAGACTGCGGCACCGCTTACTATCGCCGGGAATCGGTGGATAAGCAGGGAAACAAAAACAGTAAGTGGGTATGTAGCAACAAAATCAAAAGCGGGGCTGACGCTTGCGCCTCATTCCCCATCTATGAGGAAGAATTGAAGCCCCTGCTCTTTGAGGTTTTCCAAGAGACAGAGGCAGATGCCGAGGCGCTGATTGAAGAATATATCGAGATGTATAAGACCTTGGCAGACGGTGGAGACACCGCAAAGCAGATTGCTAACCTCCGGGACCAGGCCGACCTAGCCCGGAAGAAAAAGAGCAAGTTACTGGGCTACAACGCCGCAGGGCAACTCTCCGACAAAGATTTTCTTGCCATGAACAAAGAGTGTGACAAAGAGATAGACGAGGCCGAGCGGCAAATCTACGACCTGGAACAGCAACAACTTTCCAAAGAAGAGTTTAAAAAGCATATTGACACCATCCGCCGTGTTCTGCACGATGCCAGGCGGGATGCCGCGCAGGGAATCATCAACAAGGACTTTGTGGATCAGTATATTGACAAGATTTTTGTTACTCCAGAAGCAGACGGCTCCATGCGGCTGCAAATCAAGATCTTTACCGGAGAGACCACAGACAAGTATCTCCAGAATCTCAGACATCGTACGGGACACACGTTCAAGAAGATGATCGAGTCCTACGAGAAGGGCCTGTAAGGCGCTGTGGGACAAGGAGGGGACCGGCCGCACCGGCCCCCTCCCTCTATATTTCCCGGGAGCCTGCCCCCTCGTCACGCCTGATTTTGACACCTGAAAAATCCGCCGGAGCTCTTTCCATCCGCCCTGCCCTGTGCTATACTGAATAGGAAATTTCACGCTGTGTACGTCCGTTTTCAGCGGGCGGGGAGGTCCTATGGTCACATATGAAGCCCTGCGGCGGGACGCCGCCGTCAACACCTACATCACCCGGGCCGACGAGTCCCTGTCCGCCCTGGGGTTCACCGAGCACAGCTTCCCCCACGTCTGCCGGGTGGCGGAGGTGGCGGGGCAGGTGCTGAAGGCCCTGGGCTACGACAGCCATCAGATCGAGCTGGCCAAGATCGCCGCCTACCTCCACGACATCGGCAATCTTGTCAACCGGGTGGACCACTCCCAGAGCGGGGCGGTGATGGCCTTCCGCATCCTGGACCACATGGACATGGACGCCGCTGACGTGGCCACGGTGGTCACCGCCATCGGCAACCACGACGAGGGCACCGGCGTGCCGGTGAACGCGGTGGCGGCGGCCCTGATCCTGGCGGATAAGTCCGACGTCCGCCGCAACCGCGTCCGCAACCGGGACATCGCCACCTTCGACATCCACGACCGGGTCAACTACTCCGTGGAGCGCAGCGAGCTGCGGATTCTGCCGGAGGAGAAGGTGGCCCGGCTGGAGCTCACCGTGGACACCCACTTCAGCTCCGTCATGGATTTCTTCGAGATCTTTCTCAAGCGGATGCTCCTCTGCCGCAGGGCGGCGGAGCGGCTGGGCGTCACCTTCCAGCTGACCATCAACGGCCAGCAGGTGGTCTGAGGAGGGCCGCCATGGGAAACTGGCGCGGGCATCTGAAGACCATCACCGCCCACAAGCTGCGGGTGATGAAATACTGCTTCCGGGTGGGGCTGTATCGCCAGGGGCTGCTCCACGACCTGAGCAAGTACGGCCCCACGGAGTTCCGCATCGGCGCCAGGTACTACCAGGGGGACCGGAGCCCCAATGAGATCGAGCGGCTGGAGACGGGCCGGTCCACCGCCTGGCTCCACCACAAGGGCCGGAACAAGCACCACCTGGAGTACTGGATCGACTACTCCCCCACAGGGGACCACCGGATGTGCGGCATGGAGATGCCGGTGAACTACGTGGTGGAGATGTTCTGCGACCGGATCGCGGCCTGCCAGATCTACCAGGGGGAGAAGTACACCGACGCCTCCCCCTGGGAGTACTACGACCGGTCCCGGGACCACTACCTGATCCACCCCAACACCGCCGCCCTGCTGGAGAAGCTGCTCCTCATGCTGCGGGACGAGGGGGAGGCGCGGACCCTGGCCTACATCCGCCGGGAGTTGGTGGGCCGGGGCGGGGCCTCGTCTTGACAATGGGGCCCAGTGTAGGCT
>OVXI01000395.1_pt1 | contig 10364 bp, 5 predicted proteins | sample 1732031 | NCBI WGS metagenome assembly OVXI01 (sample SAMEA4545821, study PRJEB24839) | metagenome | biome: chicken; feature: ceca content | place: Italy | collected 2013-05 | reverse complement strand
GGAGAACTGAGTGCAGCCCGCAGTTCGCCGGGGCGCCCCTCTCCGCCCCGGGACGCAGTTTTCGAGGGCCCGTGCGCCGTGCCGTCTCTTCCCGTTCGGCCCGCCGGGGCGGGAAAAAGACATTCGATGTTTTTCGTTGAATCCGCGCACTCCCTCCTTGTCCTAATTTGCCGGGAGGGTCGAAGATACGAATGCCGAAAAGCCGCCTCGTTCGCCGGGCCGACCGCGGACGGGGTTCCCGCAGGTGCGGGAGTGTCTTTCGCTCGCCGGACCGGAAACCGTGCGGGCTCGGCCGGGAGGAGCAGCCCCCCGGAAATATTTTTTCGGCAATGCGGATGCGGGACGGACCGATGCCGCCCCGGCGGTTGTCGAAGCGGAAAATAATAAGATGATACGAACCACCGAAATACAAACGGATCAATGAACGATTTCCCAAAAAACGATTCCGATTTCAGCGTAAATCCCGTGCCGGACGGGGCGACGCCCTCTGGCGGCAAGGACGCTGTCCGATGCGAGGGGAGCGGCCGGCTCGACGCACAGGGTGCATCCGGCCGGATCCGCACTGCCGGGCGGACGGATGCCCTGTGCCGCGCAAAAGATTCCGTTCCGGCGGCGGAAAGCGGTGCACACGAGGGCGCGGTTCCGCCGAGCGAACAGCACCCGCTCGAACCGTTTCTGCCTGCCGGCGCGCGGTTGCTGATGCTGGGCAGCTTCCCGCCGCAGCGCAAGCGATGGAGCATGGATTTTTTCTACCCGAACCTTCAGAACGACATGTGGCGGATCGTGGGGTGGGTCTTTTTCGGAGACAAGGCCCGCTTCCTCGACCCGTCGGGCCGTCGGTTCGACCGGGATCGGATCGCAGCTTTCTGCGCCTCCAAAGGAATTGCGCTCTACGACACGGCCGTCGAAGTCATCCGACTGAAAGACAATGCCTCCGACAATTTTCTTCAAGTGGTGCGCGAGGTCGACCTCGCGGCTCTGCTCGCCCGCATTCCCGCCTGCCGTGCGATCGTTACGACGGGCCAGAAGGCCACCGATACGCTGCGGGCCGTCGCGGGCTGCGGCGAACCGCCCGTCGGCGGAAGCGTGGAGTTCCGCTACGCGGGCCGCACCATGCGGCTCTACCGCATGCCCTCCTCGTCGCGGGCCTATCCGCGACCGGTCGAGTGGAAGGCCGGGTTCTACCGAGCCATGTTTGCCGAAACGGTCGGAATATAGTGCTTTATGCAAAAAAAATTGTCGGATCGGGACGCTCGGATCGTCCTAAATTCTTATCTTTGTCGTACGAACTATACAATAAAATATTATTTTGCCAGAGCATAAAATAGATAAGAAATACGTGGAGACCCCGCTCATGAAGCAGTACTATGCCATCAAGGCGGTGCATCCCGATGCGATCCTGTTGTTCCGCGTGGGCGACTTCTACGAAACCTTCGGCGACGACGCCATCAAGGCGAGCGGCATTCTGGGCATCACGCTCACGCGCCGCGCCAACGGTTCGGCCACCTATGTCGAACTGGCCGGATTTCCCTACCACGCCATCGACACCTATCTTCCCAAGCTGGTGCGGGCGGGCGAGCGCGTGGCGATCTGCGAGCAGCTCGAAGACCCCAAGCTGGTCAAGGGACTGGTCAAGCGGGGCGTGATCGAGCTGGTAACGCCGGGAGTGGTGCTGGGCGATAACATCCTCGCCAACAAGGAGAACACCTACCTTGCGTCGGTCTATTTCGGCCGCCGGAATACGGGCGTCTCCTTCCTCGATATTTCGACCGGCGAGTTCTACGTGGCCGAGGGGTCCGACGCCTATGTCGACAAGCTCATTTCCAATCTGCAACCCAAGGAGATCATCTACCAGCGCGGCTGCGAAGACCGTTTCAGCGACGCTTTCGGTCCCAAGCACTACACCTACCGGCTGGACGAGTGGGTCTTCGCCGAGGAGGTCAACCGCGAGAAGCTCTGCAAACAGTTCGGCACCCGGTCGCTCAAGGGCTTCGGCGTCGACCATCTGTCGAGCGGCATCTCCGCGGCCGGTGCGATCCTCTACTACCTCGAATTCACCGAGCACCGCCGGACGGGGCATATCGCGTCGATTTCGCGTCTCGACCAGAACGACTGCGTGTGGGTCGACAAATTCACGATCCGCAATCTCGAACTCTTCTCGTCGAACGGCTCCGCGGGTCAGGGCGGCTTCGCGGCCGTGATCGACCGGACGCTGACGCCGATGGGCGGACGGCTCCTGAAACGCTGGATCGCCATGCCGCTGCTGGATCCTGCGCGGATCGGGCGGCGTCTCGACGTGGTCGAACGCTTCACGCAGGACCTCGATCTGGCCGACGCCGTGCGCGAGCAGGTGGCCATGGTGGGGGATCTGGAGCGGATCGGTTCGCGGATCGCCGCCGCGCGCGTTACGCCCCGCGAACTGGTGCAGCTGAAAAATTCGCTCACGGCCGTCGAGACGCTCAAGGCGCTCCTCGAATCGACGGACGACGACCGCCTGCACGAACTGGCGTCGCGGATCGACGTGCTCTCCGCCGTCCGCGACCGCATCGCGCGGGAGGTCTACCCCGATCCGCTGAACAACCAGATCCAGAAGGGCGGGGTGATCGCCGACGGCGTGGATGCCGAGCTGGACGACCTGCGCCGCATCGCGCTGCACGGCAAGGACGTGTTGTCGCAGATCCAGCAGCGCGAGAGCGAACTGACGGGAATCCCCTCGCTCAAAATCAGTTACAACAACGTTTTCGGCTACTACATCGAAGTCCGCAACGCCCACAGGGACAAGGTGCCCGAAACGTGGATCCGCAAGCAGACGTTGGCCAACGCCGAGCGCTACATCACGGCCGAACTCAAGGAGTACGAGGATAAGATTCTCGGCGCCGAGGAGAAAATGCTCGTCATCGAGCAGCGCATTTACAACGATCTGATGCAGTACGTCGCGGCATCGCTTCCCGTGCTGCTGCGCGATGCGGCGTCGGTGGCGCGCATCGACTGCCTGCAATCGTTCGCCCGCATCGCCTGCGAGCGCCGCTACGTGCGCCCCGTGCTCGACGAGGGGCGGCGGATCGAGATCCGGCAGGGGCGCCACCCCGTGATCGAGACGACGCTGCCCGTGGGCGAGGAGTACATCCCCAACGACGTGGTGCTCGACGACACGGAGCAGCAGATCATGATGATTACGGGGCCCAACATGTCGGGTAAGTCGGCCCTGCTGCGGCAGACGGCCCTCATCATCCTCATGGCGCAGATGGGGTCGTTCGTGCCCGCGCAGTCGGCCCGTATCGGCGTGGTGGACAAGATCTTCACCCGTGTCGGCGCTTCGGACAACATTTCGCAGGGCGAGTCGACCTTCATGGTCGAGATGCTCGAATCGGCCAGCATTCTCAACAACATTTCCGACCGCAGCATCGTGCTGCTCGACGAGATCGGCCGCGGCACGAGCACCTACGACGGCATATCGATCGCGTGGGCCATGGTCGAATACCTCCACAACCACCCCTCGGCCCGCGCCAAGACGCTCTTCGCCACCCACTACCACGAACTCAACGAGATGGAGCAGATGTGCCCGCGCGTGAAGAACTACCATGTGAGCGTCAAGGAGGTGGACAATACGATCGTCTTCCTGCGCAAGCTCGAACGGGGCGGCACCGAACATTCGTTCGGCATCCACGTGGCCCGCATGGCCGGCATGCCTCCGTCGATCGTCTCCCGTGCGAAGGAGATCCTGCGCAACCTCGAACTGGTCTACGGCAGCAGCGAGATCGTGCCCAGCCGCAGCCCCAAGGATCGGAGCCGCAGGAGTTCGCACTCGGTGAAGGAGGCGGTCGAGGCGGCGGATCGGACACAGGGCATGCAGCTCTCGATGTTCCAGTTGGACGATCCCGTGCTCGTGCAGATCCGCGATCAGATCCGGGGGCTCGACATCGACTCGCTGACGCCGATCGAGGCCCTGAACAAGCTCAACGAAATCAAGAAAATCACCGGGATATGAACCTGAAGACGCCTCTCTTGTTCGTATCCTCGCTCCGTTGCGCGCACGGCGCAGCGCAGTCGTCGTAAAAGTCGCCGAACGCCTCCGCCGCGAGTGCGGCTTCGTCGGCTCGTTCGCCGATTCGCCGTCAGTCGTCGGACGGGCCGTTTCGGCGAACGATCCCCTTGCGTTGAAATACGGCCATGCGGACCGTAAGGGCCGGATCGTCGTCCCGCTGCCATTCGGTTCGCGGACGACTTCGGCCCACAGGACCGCCGCCGCGGGCCGGACGTCCGGCGGCGTCCTGAAATACGGGCTCTTCGACCGCCTCGGACGGCTGTCCGCCGCCTGCGCGTGGACCGGAGTGCGGACCATGCGCGAAGGCGTGGCCGCCGTCCGGCCCGCGCGGCTCCGGGAGACCCCGTTCGCCCGTCGATTCGCCGGGCGAGCTGCGCGAGGCGGACTTCGTCTGCGGCAGCGGTTTCCACGAAGGTCCCGCCTTTGCCGGCGGGGGGGCTGCCCGGGGAGGATCCCTTCAGGGCCCGTCCGGTCTGCCGTTTCCGGGGGGGGCGGGATTCGTCGACCCGACGGATGCCGCGGCCATCGCTTTCGATTACGACGATGCGCAGGGTTTCGGCGCGCACGGTAGGGCTCCGTCCGGCGGAAAAGATGCCCGCGGCGACGTGAAGCGGGGATCGACCGCGAGGGGTAGCCCGTCGTCCCGTTCGCTTACAGCGGCATAGCCCCTTTCCGGCAGCGGACGGGCCCTCGTGAGCCGTATCGTCCGGAGCCGGTGTCTCTTCGGACATATCGACCGTTTCGGACGGGAGCTCTTCCCTTGCCAATGCGACTGTGCCAAGTGTTTCATCCATGCGAACGCATGGACCGGCATGGCGGACGAAAAGGACGATCGCGCTTACGTGTCGGTCGGCATCGGCGGACGGCCGAAACTCGACCGCGAAGTCTTCGATCCCGAGAGGAATCCGCTGACGGGCCGTGCCGTCGCCTCTCTGCCCGATGAAACGGGCCGTATGCGGTACGGACTGCCGGACAACGAGGACCGTATCGCGTCCTGCCGTTTCGGTTCGAGACGATCTGTATTTATCCGCAGCGCGATACGGCGACGGGCGAATACATCGTGGGCGGACTGCCGGATCCTTTCGATCTGCGGAAGAGGCCGCAGCTCGCCGCCGGTCCCGGCGAACGAAAACGATGCGACCGTTGAAGACGGCACCTCTGCCTCGGAGCGAGGCGGGGCGGGGTAGGGGACGAATACGGAAGGCGCCCCGTCGCTTTGCGGCGGTTTGTCGCCGTCCTTGCGTCGGAGCGCACCCCGCTCTGCCGGAGCGCTCCGGCAGCCGGCAGCGACCGAAAATATTTCCACCGCTCTCGTGAGGTCGAAAAATATCCGATCGCCGCTCGTAACGTGAACGAGGACGGGGGCCCGATCTTCTCTGTCGCGCACCGAGGAAACCGCCTGATAGGGGAGGGGGCTTTCGTCCGGCGAACGATAGGCGCCGCATGGATACACGGCGATGAACATGGATCGTCAACCGCTTCAGAGGCGTGCGGTGCACTGTTTCATGTCGTTTCGAGGGCGGCCTCTGCATCGGAACCCGGTCTTTTCGAGTCTGCGGACATTTGCCTCCGGCGGCCGCCGCCGGAAACCCCGTTGCCGAAATTTTGAATCGCCCCCCCGCTCGGCACAACCCGGACCTATATTTGCAAAAACCAAAAGTTCATTACGTAAAAACCAGATGCGCAAAAATCTCGCTTGATTTCGGAAAAACGAGATGCGTAAAAAAATCACACACGCATTCCCGATAATGATAAAAAGAATCATCCGACATATTAAAAGCGCATGAACGACCGCTTCCGAATGCCGCACACACACTTTCCGGGGCATCCGACACTCCGAAGTAGGGGTAACCCATTGTACATGCGTGTATTATATATATGTATAGAATGCCGTGTCGTGGTCATAACCCCCTCCGAATCCGATGAAAACGACCCAAAAAGGGGGTATTCTGATCCGTACCCCTGCACGAATATCATCAGAACTGACCCGAAAATGAGAGTTTTAATGAGAGTTTAATGCAGCTTTTTCGTTTTTACGGGCTTGATGCAATGAGAGTTTTAATGAGAGTTTACCCCCAGAAGCAAATCCCACCGACAAGAGGGGCGGCGGGGCTTTCGAAGATTGTTTTTGGGCGGCTTGAACACTCGTTTGAACGGTTGGACGATCACTCGTCGTGAGGAAGCTCGACGATGCGACAAACCCCGCCGTAATCGCCGTTTTGCTGGCGTACAGCGAGGTTTCTCGCATTCTGGAATAGGTTATTGGCGGACGGATTTCGAACAATTTTAAGGGGTCTTTCGGCCGATGTCGCATTTTCGGTTTGAACACCCCGTTCAAATAAGGTCCGATGTCCTATTGATGTTCGAATAAAGTCGCAAATCGTTTGAAAGCCTCAAATTAAGGGAATATCCTGTAACTTATTGCAACATAATCTATTTGACTGTTTTTCTCTCTTCCTGCTTTTGACGCATATCGTTTTTACCCCCGTAGACCGGGTCCGGCGTTCTGCATGCGGTTCGTTGAAATCCCCTCCTGTTCGCAGCGTATCTTCCGTCTTACTCCGCGAGCGACATGCGCCGCAGCATCCTTGGCGGCGACGTTCCGCATTTCTCGGTCGCTTTCCCCTCCTTGCCTCGGCACGACCCGAACCGGGTCCGGCGTTCTGCATGCGCGGTTTGCTGAAATCCCGCTCCCGTTCGCGGCGTATCTTCCGTCATACTCCGCGAGCGACGTGCGCCGCAGCATCCTTGGCGGCGACGTTCCGCATTTCTCGGTCGCTTCCCCCTCCTCGCTTCGGCACGGCACACGGCCCGGGCCCGGCGTTGCGAACGTCAGCCGCTCCCGCACCTGCGGAAACCCGGTCTGCAAATCCGCGGAAAAGTCCGATCCGGACAGCCCGGACCGACGGTTTCGAGCTCCTTTCCCCGTTACCCGGCCATTGACCTGAACGAAATCGGTGCGGGCCTTTCCGCGCAACCGCCCTCCGGACGGAGCGAAACGCTCGCGCGCTACTTTCCGTCGATCAACGACCGGATGTTCTGGATGAGCATCGACACCGCCACGGAGTTGAATCCCCCTTCGGGAATGATGACGTCGGCGTATTTTTTCGAAGGCTCCACGAACTCTTCGTGCATGGGTTTCACCGTATTGAGATATTGCGTGATGACCGATTGCATGGTGCGGCCGCGCTCGCACACGTCGCGCACGATGCGGCGGGCGAGCCGCACGTCGGCATCCGTGTCCACGTAGACCTTGATGTCCATCAGATCGCGCAGCTCCTTGTTTTCGAAGATCAGGATACCGTCCACGATGATGACGCGCGAAGGCTTCACCTGCACGGTTTCGTCCATGCGGTCGTGCTCCACGAACGAATAGACGGGGCGGGCGATTGCGACGCGCTCTTTCAGCGCTTTGATGTGATCGACAAGCATCTGCGTGTCGAATGCCTGCGGATGGTCGTAGTTCAGTCGGGTCCGCTCCTCGTAGGTCAGCTCGGGGTGGCCCTTGTAGTAATAGTCGTGGCAGAGCGTTACCACGTCGTCGCCCTCGAAAGCCTCCTGCAAGCGCTTGACGAGCGTCGATTTGCCCGATCCGGTTCCGCCTGCGACACCGATTACCGTTACGTCCATAATTTCTCCGGTTTGCTTGGGTTGTGATACGGAACGAAGGACCGCTTCCTCCTCTCGGCCGGAAAACGATCCTTCGTCCGGAAAATCTATGCGTCGATATTCGCGTAATGCGCGTTTTTCTCGATGAATTCGCGGCGGGGCGGCACGTCGTCGCCCATGAGCATCGAGAAGATGCGGTCGGCTTCGGCCGCATTGTCGATCGACACCTGCTTCAGGATGCGCGTGTCGGGATTCATGGTCGTCTCCCAGAGCTGATGGGCGTTCATCTCGCCCAGACCTTTGTAGCGCTGCACGTGCAGTCCCTTGCCTCCCCACTCTTCGGTGATGGCGTCGCGCTCCTTGTCGGTCCAGCAGTAGCGCTCCTGCTTGCCTTTCTTGACCAGATAGAGGGGCGGGGTAGCCAGATAGACGTGGCCGTTCTCGATGAGCTCCTTCATCTTGCGGAAGAAGAACGTGAGCATCAGCGTGGCGATGTGGCTGCCGTCGACATCGGCATCGGTCATGATGATGATCTTGTTGTAGCGGAGCTTTTCGAGGTTCAGCGCCTTGCTGTCCTCCTCGGTGCCGATCGTAACGCCGAGGGCCGTGAACATGTTCTTGATCTCCTCGTTCTCCCACATGCGGTGCTCCTGCGCCTTCTCGATGTTCAGGATCTTGCCGCGCAGCGGCATGATGGCTTGGAAGTTGCGGTCGCGGCCCGACTTGGCCGTGCCGCCTGCCGAGTCGCCCTCCACGAAGAAGATCTCGGCGATCGAACGGTCGCGGCTCGTGCAGTCGGCCAGTTTGCCGGGCAGTCCGGCGCCCGAGAGCACGGTCTTGCGCTGCACCAGTTCGCGGGCATGGCGGGCCGCATGGCGGGCCGTCGCCGCGAGGATCACCTTCTGCACCACGGCCCGGGCGTCCTTGGGATTCTCCTCCAGATATTGTCCGAGTGCCGCCGAGAGCGCCTGATCCACCGCTGCGGCCACCTCGTCGTTGCCGAGCTTGGTCTTGGTCTGTCCCTCGAACTGCGGCTCGGCCACCTTGACCGACACCACGGCCGTGAGACCCTCGCGGAAGTCGTCGCCGTTGATGTCGAACTTGAGCTTTGCGAGCATGCCCGAGTCGTCGGCGTATTTCTTGAGCGTGCGGGTCAGCGCCCGGCGGAATCCCGTGAGATGCGTGCCGCCCTCGATGGTGTTGATGTTGTTGACATAGGAGTGTACGTTCTCCGAGTAGGAGTCGTTGTACTGCATGGCCACCTCCACCGGCACGCCGTTTTTCTCGGTATCGAGGTAGATGATCGAGTCGATGATCGGCGTCCCGCGCGTGGCGTCGAGGTAGCGCACGAACTCCTTGAGCCCCTCCTCCGAGTAGAACCGCTCCGTGCGGCATTCGCCCGTTTCGTCCTTCTGGCGCCGGTCCGTGAGGCTGAGGTGTATGCCCTTGTTCAGAAACGCCAACTCGCGCAGACGGTTGGCCAGAATGTCGTACTTGTATTCGGTCGTGTGGGTGAAGATTTCGCCGTCGGGCTTGAACGTTACGGTCGTACCGCGGTCCGAGCATTCGCCTACGACCTCCACCGCCGACGTGGGCGCTCCCTTGCAGTAGGTCTGCCGGTAGATCTTGCCTTCGCGGTGCACCTCGGCGATGAGAAGGGTCGAGAGCGCATTGACGCACGAGACGCCCACGCCGTGCAGACCGCCCGAGACCTTGTAACTGCCCTTGTCGAACTTGCCGCCCGCGTGCAATACGGTGAGCACCACTTCGAGCGCCGACTTGCCCTCCTTCTCGTGGAAGTCGGTCGGGATGCCGCGGCCGTTGTCGCGCACGGAGATCGAGTTGTCCTCGTTGATCGTTACGTCGATATGCGTGCAGTAGCCTGCGAGCGCTTCGTCGATCGAGTTGTCCACGACCTCGTAGACGAGGTGGTGGAGTCCCTTTTCGCCGATGTCGCCGATATACATGGCCGGACGTTTGCGCACCGCTTCGAGCCCTTCCAGCACTTGGATATTGGATGCGGAGTACTCTTCGTCCCGCTTCTTTACGTTTTCTTCTGTACTACTCATTGGTCCTGATTAAATATCGTACAAATATAGGGATTTTCCCCGAAAAAAACAAATGCCGCCTCCTCGGAACGCTTTTTTCCGAAGGGCTGAAAACGTCCGGCTTCCCGTCGCGGCGGCGCCCCTGCTGCGTCCGTTTCGGGGCCCGCCTTCTCCGTAAGCGTTCGGCGCGTTTCGGATGTTTCCGCTTCTCGGCGATTTGCGTGCGAAATGCGGATCGCGTCCGGTATCGCCGGATACGTTCTGCGTTTCTCGGTGGCCTTTGCGTCCCGGCACATCGCGTGCGAGGTCCGAAGACGCGCCCACCTTCTCCGGAAGCCTTCGTCGCGTTTCGGATGTTTCCGCTTCTCGGCGCATTGCGTGCGAAATGCGGGTCGCATTCGGTATCGCCGGATACGTTCTGCGCTTCCCGGTAGCCTTTTCGTCCCGGCACATCGCGTGCGAGGTCCGAAGACGCGCCCGCCTTCTCCGGAAGCGTTCGGCGTGTTTCGGATGTTTCCGTTTCTCGGCGCATTGCGTGCAAGGCGCGGATCGCGTCCGGTATCGCCGGATACGTTCTGCGCTTCCCGGTAGCCTTTTTGTCCCGGCGCATCGCGTGCGAGGTCCGAAGACGCGCCCGCCTTCTCCGGAAGCGTTCGGCGTGT
>OVXI01000385.1_pt1 | contig 10540 bp, 10 predicted proteins | sample 1732031 | NCBI WGS metagenome assembly OVXI01 (sample SAMEA4545821, study PRJEB24839) | metagenome | biome: chicken; feature: ceca content | place: Italy | collected 2013-05 | reverse complement strand
AGCACAGACCACAGTTCATTTCATCGACGTCGGACAAGGCGATTGCACGCTAATCCGTTCTGGTGCAGATGCTGTTCTGATTGACGCAGGTATCACCGACATGGGTGACACGGTTGTAAAATATTTAACCGCGGCGGGCGTGACCAAACTCACCGCTATCGTTGCCACCCATCCGCACGAAGACCACATCGGCGGTTTACCCGCAGTGCTGTACGCATTCGAGACAGACACATTATACCTGCCAAACCAGACCGCATTGACGCCATCTTACGAAGCCCTGCTGCAAGCAGCCGAGCAGACAAACGTTTCGGTTGAGGTGCCGACCCCAGCGCAAACGCTGTCCTTTGGACAAAATGCGTCGCTTACGTTTTTGGCACCAGCTCTGGATGCTTCTTACGACAACACAAACAATATTTCTATTATCTGCCTTCTAAACGCAGATGGACACCGTGTTTTGTTTACCGGTGATGCCGAAGCGCAAGCCGAACAAGATTTGCTCCAAACCGGTGTATCGCTTTCATGCGATGTGCTCAAAGTCGGGCACCACGGCAGCAATACTTCGTCTACCGACGCATTTTTGACCGCTGCTGCGCCGTCTATTGCGGTCATCTCCTGCGGCCGATACAATGAATATGGGCATCCACATGAAGAAACCTTAGAGCGACTGCGCGCACACGGTGTTCAAATCCATGTCACCGCCCAAGAAGGCACCTTCGTTTATTCCATCCCCCACAGCGATTACAAAGGAGAGAACGCCGCATGAGAGAACAGGCAATCATTGACCGGTTCGAGGGCGATTTTATCATTCTGGAAACCGAACACGGTACCATTCAAATTCCCCGCAATCATGCTCCTGCTATGGTTGCAGAAGGTCTGGTCGTCTGGTATGAGGGCGACCGTATTCTGGAAATCGACGAGGAAGAAACCAGCCGCCGTGACGCGATGGTTCGCCGCCGTTTTGAACGCATCCTCGGAAATAAATAATCTATTTGTCGCAAAGGAATGAGTCCCATGAATCAGAAAAAGCCGTTTGTCACGCTCGAACAGGTGCAGGAAATGGTCAAGCAGTACCCCACCCCATTCCACCTGTACGACGAAAAGGGCATCCGCGAAAATGCACGCCGCGTCAAGGCTGCATTTGCCTGGAACCCCGGATTCCATGAATATTTTGCGGTCAAAGCCTGCCCCAATCCGCGCCTTCTGCAAATTCTGAAAGAAGAAGGCTTCGGATGTGACTGCTCCAGCTACACCGAACTGCTGATGAGTGAAGCGGTTGGTCAGACCGGCGAGAACATCATGTTCTCCTCCAACGTTACACCGGCAGAAGATTTTGCACTTGCCGCCAAGCTGGGCGCCATCATCAATTTTGATGATATCACGCACATTGATTTCTTTGAGAAAATTGCACCTTTCCCGGAAACCATGTCTTGCCGCTTCAATCCGGGCGGTGATTTCAAGATTGAAAACGAAATCATGGACACCCCGCAGGATGCCAAGTACGGCATGACCCGCCCGCAGTTGACCGAAGCATACCGCAAGCTGATGTCAAAGGGCGTCAAGCACTTTGGTCTGCACGCGTTCCTTGCTTCCAACACGGTTGCAAACGAATACTATCCGGTACTGGCGCGTATTCTGTTCCAAACCGCTGTTGAACTGCATCAGGAAACCGGCGCACACATTGCCTTTATCAATCTGTCCGGCGGTGTCGGCATCCCGTATCGCCCCGAACAGCAGCCCAATGATATTATGGCTATCGGTGAAGGCGTGCGCAAGGCATACGAAGAAGTTCTGGTTCCGGCTGGCATGGGCGATGTTGCCATTTACACCGAAATGGGCCGCTTCATCCTTGGGCCTTACGGTTGTCTGGTAACGCAGTGCCTGCACCACAAGCACACCCATAAGGAATATGTCGGTTTAGATGCCTGTGCTGCCAATCTGATGCGCCCCGCCATGTACGGCGCTTACCATCACATCACAGTACTGGGCAAAGAGGACGCCCCCTGTGACCACAAGTATGATGTAACCGGCGGTCTGTGCGAAAACAACGATAAGTTTGCCATTGACCGTATGCTGCCCGAAATCAATGACGGGGATTATCTGGTCATCCACGACACCGGCGCACATGGCTTTGCAATGGGTTACAACTACAACGGCAAATTGCGTTCGGCCGAAGTCCTGCTGCATGAGGACGGCACGACCGAACTGATTCGCCGCGCTGAGACACCGGAAGATTATTTTGCAACGCTGGATGTGACTGGCGTATTCAATCAAAAGTAAACCTATCAAAAGAGGGACGCTTTATGCGTCCCTCTTTTGCTCTTTATAAGCGCTTGACTATTTCTTTCATCAACATACGGAATACTTCACCGCGCTTTTGTGCCATCTCTTTGACTTCCTCATCGGACAGCGCCTGTCCGGTGATACCGGCTGCCAGATTGGTAATCATAGAAATCGCTAGCACTGGCAAACCGCAATGTGCAGCCGCAATGCTTTCAAACACGGTGGACATACCAACCGCATCCCCGCCCATTGTGCGGAACATACGGATTTCGGCTGGTGTCTCGTACTGCGGCCCGTTCACTCCGACATATACCCCATGTTGCAGCGATATTCCGCACGCACGCGCAGCATCATCGGCAACTTGCCGCAATGCTTTTGGATATACATGGCACATGTCATTGAACCGCGGGCCAATGCGCGCATCATTCGGCCCAGTCAGCGGACTTTTTCCGGTGAAATTGATGTGGTCATCCACCACCATAAAGTCACCCACGGCAAACTGTTCATTGATGCCGCCCGCAGCATTGGTCAAAATCACCTGCCGCATCCCAAGTGCGCGGAATACGACAATCGGATAGGCAACTTGGGCGGGCGTATAGCCCTCATAGCCGTGCAAGCGCCCTTGCATACACAACACGGTTTTACCCGCAAGCTGACCACACACCAAGCGTCCCGCATGGTCGGGTGCAGTAGATTGACAGAAGTGGGGCACGTCACCGAAAGGAACTGCAACCGCCTGTTCCAGTTCATCTGCCAATGGCCCTAAACCAGAACCCAACACCAGCGCAGTTTGTGGCACCTGCCCTGCAAAGGCTTGTCTGAGAAATACAGCACTTTCATGGAGTTTTTCATACATACCGGCTCACTCCTTTTATCTGTTGTGTATCTTATATCACCTTAAAGCTGTGCAAGAATTGCATCGGTTGCGCGCTGGGATTCATACTGTACTTTTTCAATATCAATCGTGCGATATTCTCCGTTCTCATACAGTATCTTGCCGTCTACCATAGTCAAGCAAACATCGCTGCCCTGTGCCGAGTAAACCAGATTGGTTGTCCAGTCATGCACGGGCACCATCCACGGTACAGCGGTATCCAAAACAATCAAATCTGCCTGATTGCCCTCGGCAATTGCTCCGCTGTTCATACGTCCCTGTGCGTGCATCCCGTTTACAGTCGCTGCCGCCAGCGCCTGTGCAGGGGTTACAACGGTCGGGTCATGGGATGCACCTTTATAAACATTTGCAAACAGGAACATCTCTTTGAACAGGTTCAGATTGTTATTGGATGCAACACTGTCCGTACCCAATGCGACACGAATCCCGTGCTGCATCAGTTCCGGAATGGGCGCAAAACCGCTGGCAAGCTTCATATTGCTGACCGGACACGATGCAACCGTCACACCCTTGCGCTTCAAAATATCAAAGTCGCTCTGCTCCAGCCAGACACAATGCGCCGCCGTTGTGGGCTGGTCAAAAAGTCCCATCGCCTCAAAATATGCCGCTGGGGTCATGCCATGCCGCTTTTTGCAGTCCTCATGTTCGCTCTGCGTTTCCGAAAGATGGATGTGTACACGCACATCTTGTTCTTTTGCGTGTGCGGCAACCGCCTTGACTACCTTAGGCGTGGTCGTATATTCTCCGTGAATACACAAATCAATTTTAAGCCGTCCGTCTCCTGCGCCCTGATACCGTTCCAGCAAATCACAGTTATCCCGATAAGCGGCTGTCTGTTCATAATCACTGTCATCAAATACGGTCAGGCCACGGCTTAAATTGCACTTAATGCCCGATTCCAAAATCGCATCTGCCATTGTCTGACTGAAAAAGTACATATCACTAAACGACACCGTACCAAAACGCAGCATTTCTGCGATAGCCAGACGAGTAGACGGCGCAACCGCCGCATCGCTGAGTTTATCCTCGAACGGGAAAATACGTTCATTGAGCCAGCGCTGCAATTCCAGGTTTTCCCCGTAACCGCGCAGCAGCGTCATAGGCGCATGGGAGTGAGAATTAACCAGACCGGGCATAAGCAGCTTTCCTGCCCCGTTATAGCACTCTCCCCAATCCCCTTCGGGCTTTTTATCGCCCACATACGCAATTTTATCGGCTTTTACGCCAACATATTGGCCAGATACTACGGTAAAATCAGGGGTTAAAACTGAAATGTTTTCAAAAAGCATTGACATCAAATCCTTTCTTTCTCTTATGATAGCACACAACGCGCCCGGCTGACAAGGGCTGTCAAATCATCCAACTATATTGTAACCCCGCCAGCACTTATGCTATAATAAAGGTACACTCTGAAACATAAAAAAGGAGGCAAAATAATGACGTTTCATTCTATTTTTCTATCTGTTCTGATGGCATGTTCTGTGACATTGCTACCAGCCTGTCAAACAGATACCCCCTCCGCTTCTACCCCATCTGATACCGCTGTCACAACCAATACCCAGACTGCCCCCACCGATACAGAGCCTTCTGCCCAAGAAGTCGAACAAACAGCGGAAACCGATACGACTTACGAAAAAGATTTCGGTTCCTATACCGTGCCGCAAGGCTGGATAGAAGCAGAAACATCCGCACAAGGCATGTATTTTTATATTTCAGAGTCTGATGAGCAAAAGGAGCAGCCGGATAATGTTTCCATCAATGTCGGCTCAAACCCCTATGCCGCGGAAGAACACGATACATTCCGGCAAGCGATTTTGCGGCAACTGTCCATGCAGATTGGCGGGCAGTCGGGCATTTCGCTGACGGGGGACGGTTCCATGACAGAAAACGGTGATACTTTATATACCTTTACGATTGCCGAAGAAGATACCGGCATCACGACAACACAATATTATATTGTAGGCGATTACAAATTCTGTCTGATTCAAGAAACCAATTTTACCGGCTCCGAACAGGCCGATACCGTAGCACAAATGATGGTTTCTTCGTTTGCTTGGGCATAAATAAAAACCGTCCCTTTTCAAGGGACGGTTTTCTGTTTCTTTACAACTTTAGGTGCAGCAGTGGACGAAACCGGAAGATTCAAAAGTGCAATCGCCAACAGCACAAGCGCCATACCGGCAACCCGCCCCCATACCAGCGGTTCCCCAAACCACGCCATTCCAACGAGTGCGGCAACAACCGGTTCGATGCAAGCGATGATGGAAGCGCGGCCTGCATCCACCTGTTCCAATCCTTTGGTGTAAAGCAGATATGGCAGTACGGTACACAGTACGCCGCCGCTTATCGCCATCACCGCCATACTGGGCGAAGAAAACACAATCCGCGCCGCGTCAATGGGCTGTGCAAGCGGCAAAATGCCCAGAGAAGCAAACAGCATGGTGTAGGCTGTAATCGTTTGGGAATCGTAGTCGCGCAAGGCAAACTTTCCAAAAATCGTATACAGCGCATAGCCGATACCCGAAGCAAGTCCAAATGCCAGCGCATCGGGTGCAACCGACAAGCCGCCCGTCAAGGCACCCGTTGCCAGTCCACAGCCCAACACGGTCAATACCAAAGCAACCAGCTTACGCCGTGTCAGGTGCTCACCAAACAGCACCGCCGAAAACAGCATGACAAAAACCGGTGCAGTATACAACAGCAAAGCGGCAAGTCCAACTGTCGAGCGTTCAATGCAAATAAAATAGCACGAATTAAAGAACGCCAAACTGACCATACCGGTGCCCACAAAATACCATAGATGGGAAAGCCTTTTGAGCCGAAGCGCACGGGGATTACGCACCAGCAGCCATACCCATAATACCACTGCCGCGCACACCGTCCGCACTCCGACTGCCTGTGGCGAAGTCAGACCAGCCGCCGACAGTACGCCAAAAAACAGCGACAGCAAGCCCCACAAGGCGCCTGCCGCCGCAATTCTCACATAAGATTTTTTCATGCCTGTTTCGCTCCTCTGTCACTCTGTATTTTTTATTATAGCAGAGTGCAAAAGCGCGCACAAGTCATACCCAGCGCAAAATATCCTTTTTCATGCGTGAAATGATACGTTTTTCCAGCCGTGAAATGTAGGATTGTGAAATGCCGAGCAAGTCGGCAACTTCCTTTTGGGTCAGGCTGCGCCGGCCGCCCAGTCCAAACCGCAGGCAGATAATTTGCTTTTCGCGCGGCGGTAGTTGCGACAAGGCCTGCCGCAGCAACTGGCGGTCTACATCGTCCTCAATCGGGCGAATCACGCTATCCGGTTCGGTGCCCAGAATATCCGAAAGCAGCAATTCATTTCCATCCCAATCGGAAGAAAGTGGTTCATCAAAAGAAACTTCGGCACGATGGCCGGACACTTTGCGCAGGTGCATCAAAATTTCATTTTCAATACAGCGTGACGCATAAGTAGCCAGCTTTACATTTTTATCGGTTTTGTATGTCCCAACCGCCTTCATCAGCCCAATGGTTCCAATGGAAATCAAGTCCTCTACGCCTACGCCGGTATTTTCAAACTTACGCGCAATGTACACCACCAACCGCAGATTGTGTTCAACCAGCGTATCGCGTGCGGCGGCATCCCCCTCCATCAGCCGCGCAATGCAGTCGGCTTCCTCCTGCCCGACCAATGGCGGCGGCAGCACCTCAGAACCACCTATGTAATAAATACCGCCGCTGCACAGCATGCGCAGACGAACCAGCACCCGTCTGAACCATTTTTTCCATTCCATTCCTGTTCGTCTCCTTTCACACACCAATCAAACCGTCGTACCGTCCACCGGCAACCCGCTCGGCGCTGATTGCCGCCAGTGTACAGGCGGTTTGACCGCCCTCCATGTGTACCGCATCCAATCGAAATGCCAACAACAAGCCGCCGGTCTGCCCAATCGCCCGATAAGGCAGCAAACAAAACCGTGTGCGCCAAGTTTCCGGCAGTCGGGTCATCTGGTCACCCGCATTGTCGGCGCGCAATCCACTGACAATGCCCGCCAACTCGGCTGGCAACAGTCGCGCCGCTGCATAGCGGTCGAGCAGCAAAGCCGGACGACCTGTGACCGGTTCATATAATGTGTTACCCGTATCGCACAGCAGGTGGAACCGCTCACACTTGCCAGCAAAGCATAATTCGACCGCTGCACTTGCCCGTTCCTGTCCATTCTGTCCGGCTGCGCCCCGAAACAGAAACCCACTTGCACACCAACAGAGCAGCGCGGCCGGTGCCACCACGCGAAGCGGCACATCCAGATAATATGCGCCATCCACGCGAAACACGGCACCGGTTGCCTGTCCCAACGCCATGACCGCGCCCGCACACGCACAGGATACCAGTCCAAACACAACGGCAACCCGTATCAGTCGTCCTTTGCACGGCGCAAACACCAGTGCGACCAGCCCCAATCCGGCGGCCAGCTCACACACACCTCCTTTCAGGAATGCGGTTGCCGGGAGCACGGCAAAGACTGCATAGACTGCTCCCAGCACACTGCCCGCCAGCAACCGGCGGCGCGGCACAAACACCCCGGCAATTCTTGCAGTCGCGAGCAGTAAGATGTAATCCATGGCCAGATTGACCAGCGCCAATACATCCAAGTAAATGACCATGCCGTCCCTCCCTGTTTTCTAGCATAGCAGAATGGACGGGCAAATTTTGTCCAAAGCGTGACACAAAAAAATTTCCCCAAACAGGCATACCCTGTTTGGGGAAAAATTGCTTAAACCAAGGTCATGGGCACGGTAAGCTGACTGCCATTTGACAGCATCAGCACTACATTGATGGTGCCCGACTTGCCTGCGGTCAGTGTATTGAGTGCCTCACGGTACAAAATAATCTGACTGCCACTGATGGTATACTGTGTGGGCATGGACAACTGGGCATTGTCCAGCAAGACCGCCTGAACAACCACACTCTGGTCAATATTCAGGCTGATAATTACATTCTGGTTGGCAGGATTGCCTGCCGTGCTGCTAAACTGCACCGCCTGCGTGAGCAAAGATGCGCTGCCCGGTGTGGTCTGTGTCGTGTTGCCACTGGACGAGCTACCAGAAGAACCGCTATTCAGATAAATCACAGCGGTCGGATTGATACCCGTACTCATGATGACTTGTACGGTATATGTTCCACTGGACAAACCGCTAAAGGCTGCCGACAATACGCGCACCGAACCGGTGACCGGGTCGTAAATATACTGCGTCCCGCTTTGCAATACGCGGTTGCCCAGCATCACCGAACGCACCGTTGCCGTGTCATCGGACACAATGCCAAACACCACATCGCTTGCGACCGGCAAATTGACGGTTGCCGGCGTTAAGGTGTGATTGGGCTGGGTGCGGTCAACCGAAACCACCGTGCCTTGAATGGTTGCCGAAGCACCCTTGTGGAATGAGTAAATCTGCGGTTCCACAGCACACACTGCGCCGCTGGCTTCAAAGACCGCTTTTTCAATCGTACCCGTTCCCTCTATCGTCGCGGCATCCTGCACCGTGAGCTGTTCAATATACGAACCCGCCGACATCACCAACCGGTTCTTATCCGCCAATGTCACAGCGGCAAAACGTCCGTCGAGCGTAACTGGCGCATTTTTATCGCCGTTGACCTCAATCTGTTTGAGTCCTGCGGCACCAGCTTGCAGACCGTTCTGTACTAGGGTTGCTGTGCTCACGGCTGTGACCTGCTCGACCGCGGTTGTGCCGTTTGAAGTCACGCGCACTTCTCGTCCAGTAAACGGAGAACTGATGTAGAGTTCATTTGCTTTGACGTTGTTGAGCTGCACAGTACCGCCTGCGGCAATCAATCTGCCCTGCACGGTCACATCTGACAACGTAACGGTTGCCTGATTGATTCCTTCACTGATATACAGATTGCCCGGAACGGTCAGATTGGACAGCGTACACGAACTGCTGACCGTTACATTTTTGGTATCTGCATTGAGCGAAGAACTATTGTAGGATGCACCCTGTTGGTCAAGCAGCGTGCCGGTAAAGTAATACAGCAGTTTGGCTGCTTCGGCGCGCGTCACACCGCGCTGCGGCTGGAATGTGTTATCGGTGTAGCCCGTAAGATAACCGTTATCCACGCCCCATTTGATATAAGGCGCACTCCAAGTTGCAATTTTAGATTTATCGCTGAAAGAAAGCTGACTGGGTGTGACCGAACCGGCTTCTATTTTGCACAGACGTCCCAAAATGGTAATCGCCTGTTCGCGGGTGATTTCGCGGTCAGGCCCCATCTGCGTGGCAGATAAGCCCGAAATATAGCCATACTTGACCGCAATCCGCACGCTTTGGTAATACCATTGACTGGAATCGACATCTTTATAAGCGCTGACATCTGCTTCTTCGGTGAATCCAAACGCACGGTTGATGTAACGCATAAATTCTGCGCGCGAGATTTTCGTATCTGGGGTGAACTGCCCTTTTCCGTTGGCTTTGATGACTCAGCGACTGAAAATACGGCGCAGACCAATGACCGGTGATATCATCTTCCAGCGCAAACGCAGTCGTACAAACACCGCTCACCGCGAGCACCAAGCTCAAGAGAATGACGGCGAGTTTCTTCCTCATATGGGTTCCCTCCCTTTGTGCATGGTAGTTATTATATCAGATTTTTCGCACTTTTTCCAGTCTAAAAGACAAATTTCAGACCGTTCGTGCATATTGCACGAACTGCCGCCCCTTGCGGCTGATGCCGCCGCAGTCGATAAGGCGGCCGCGCCCCAATCCGCGCACCGTGATACGGTCACCCGGCATGACCTCTGCGTCAGGCTTCATGCACTGCATTTGATTGACAAACACCAGCCCTTTTTCAATGGCCTGCTGCATCTGCCCGCGTGATTGTCGGAACATCAGCGCCGCAACGCAGTCCAGCCGCAATGAAGCCACCGAACCTTCCCCCACCGTCTCCTGTATCTGCGGCAGGCGCAATTCGGTCAACGGCAATCGCTCCAATGTAATACGCTTGCGACCGGCTCGCAAAAAATTCATACAGATAAATTCTGCCATTTGCTCCAGCACCAGCAAATCGGCACCATCCTCGTGCAGCACAATATCGCCCAGCACCGCCCGCTCAATGCCCAAGCCCATCAGCGCGCCCAAATAGTCCCGATGACTCAATGTATCGGTCGGGCTTTTGCAAGCGCGTAATAATACGAACGGGCTTTGCTCTGGCTCTATGGCCTGTTGCGCCGTCATATAGTCCGGATAGCACAGCGCCACTACACGTTCGGCCTGTTCGTATCCGCCCCAAAATACGGTATGGTTTTGTGCGCCGGTCTGCTGGGCAGCCTGTACACATAAGGTGCGCTCCCGCAAGTCTAAAAATCGTGTATG
>OVXI01000384.1_pt1 | contig 10541 bp, 8 predicted proteins | sample 1732031 | NCBI WGS metagenome assembly OVXI01 (sample SAMEA4545821, study PRJEB24839) | metagenome | biome: chicken; feature: ceca content | place: Italy | collected 2013-05 | reverse complement strand
CCCGTACCCCTTACGCCCTGCGGGGGGGGGCTTTGCGGGCTTCCCCGGGGCTTTCCGCGTCGCGCAGCATGCGGATTTTCCGTCCTGCAACGGAAGCCGCTCGACCGCCTCTTTCCGTTCGTTCCGCGCTGCCGGGGTTTTCACGTATGTGCGAATTGCGGGGGGGGGCTGACTGCCCCCGTTCTATGTTTCGTGCGGAGCCGTTTCCGAACAGGCGAACATCCGCAAGGGGCGGGCGTACCGCATGATTCGGGCGAAAGCGGCGGGTTGCGCCCGTGCGAACTTCGCGCTTCGGGCGAGCGGGACGCATCGCCGCACGAGCCGCATGCACTCCGGTCTCCGCGCAGGCGAGGCGCTTCCGCATCGGGACGGGGAGGGGGCTTCCGGAGAGCTGTACGGTCGCAGCTGCGGCGCCCGGGGGCGTCTGACCTCCGGGGCTGTGCGGCGCGGGCGGTTCGTTGCCGGAGCCGGAATGCACCCCGCCGCACGGGGCGGCGACATGCCGGGGTGTGCCGAAAGTCCGTCGGACGGGCGAAAGAGGGCCGCAGGGCGGGAGCATTCCGCTGCGGACCGCATCTGCGGACGCCGCAATCCCGCACGGGCGATCGGAAAGGCGGCGCCCCGGATGAATTTTCCGACATCCGGAGAAGGCGGGCGAGAAGACGATGCGTCCCGGCAAAGCCGACCGGACAAGCTCCGCACGGGCTGCGGACCGGCGGATTGGAATGCAAATTGTAGCGGGCGGGGCATGAGACGAAGCATATCGGACTGGGCGGCACGTTACAGGTGCATGGATTGGGGAACGCTTTACCTGCGCATCTTCCTCGGCGGGAGCATCTTCTTCCACAACGTGTGGAAGATGCAGAACTACAACGAAATCATAGGCTCGTATCCGTCGCTCTTCGGATCGGGCGGCGCGACGTCGTTCGTCGTCGCGAGCACCGCGGAGGTGCTGATGGCCGTCCTGTTGCTGCTGGGGTTCCGGGTGCGTTTGGCCGCAGCGGCGATGGCCGCAGGCATGCTGTGGCTCTTCTTCGCCGACGGAATCCCCTCGGGCGAAACCGCACTGGTCTATGCGGCCGTCTATGCGGCCCTCGTCATCACCGGCGGCGGCCTTTTCTCGTTCGACGGATTCGCGGCGCCCCGCAAAACCGCGAATGAGAACCGATAGAACAATATTGCGGCCTACCGGTCGACCGAGTTTCACGGAAATGTTATACCTTTGTACCCAAAATTCAACCGGAGATCGGATTACAAAACCATGACGATATGAAAACGAAGTTTTTTTCGCTCCTGCTCGCCTGCACGCTCTGCGTCTCGGCCGCAGCCGCACAAGAGCTGCCCCGCAAGGTGAACAACGTCGAAGTGCTCGACCTCGACGGCAAGCCGACCGGGCTGCCCTACTTCGGGGAAAAGAATCTGATGATCTTCTACGTCGATCCGGATCACCACAGGCAGAACAGCGATTTCACCGATGAACTCGAACGCAACCACCGCGCCGAGGGCGACAACCTCTATGCATTCGGAGTGATGAACCTCAAGGATGCGCCGATGGTGCCCAACGGCATGGCCCGCAGCATGGCGAAAAAGCGCACGGAGACCAACGGTGCCGTCGTGCTGGCCGACCAAGACCGCACGCTGAGCACGGCGTGGGGGCTGGGCGACTGCAACAACCGGTTCGTGCTGATGCTCGTGTCGAAGGAGGGCGAACTGGTCTTCCTGCGCAAAGGTCCGCTCTCCGAACAGGACATCGAGGCTTTCTACGAAACGGTGGACGACTACCGGTAACGGAACCCCGCGATGAAGGGCCACTCTCCCAAAGAAGATCCGAGAAGAGCCGTCGTGCGGAGCCGGAGCAGGTTCACCACCCTGCTGTCCGTCTGGTTCTTCGCGGCGCTGATTATCCCGAACTGCATCCTCGCCAACACGGAGCATTACTCCCTCTGGACGGTCGAATCGCTGATCCTGCTGCCGCTCGGGTTCTACATGCTCTGGAGCGTGGCGCTGCGCCGCTCGGGGATCATGATCTGGCTGGGATTCCCGTTCCTCTTCCTCGCGGCTTTCCAGATCGTGCTGCTCTATCTGTTCGGGAACTCGATCATCGCCACGGACATGTTCACCAACGTGCTGACGACCAATCCGGGCGAGGCGGGCGAGCTGCTGAGCAACATCTATCCGGCGATCATCGTCGTGTGCGTCATCTATCTGCCGCTGCTGTGGTTCGCCGCACGCGAAATAGGACACAAACGCTACATCTCGCGCACGTCCCGCGTAACGATCAGCCTGATCGGAGCGTCGCTCATGGCCATCGGACTGCTCGCACTCTACCCCGCCTATCGTACGAGCCGCGACAAACACGTGATGCGCGACGAGATTTTTCCGGTCAACGTCTTTTACAACATCACCATCTGCGCGCAGGAGTTCCGCCGGATGCAGCACTTCGAGCGCACCTCGGCGGACTTCCGCTTCCATGCGAAGCGCACGGCGCAGACGGACGGCCGCGAAATATACGTGTACGTCATCGGCGAAGCCTCCCGCGCGATGAACTGGCAGCTCTACGGATACGGCCGCGAAACGAATCCCCGCCTCGCACGGACCGAGGGGCTCGTGGTGTTCCGCAACATGCTCACCCAGAGCAATACCACGCACAAAAGCGTGCCGCTGATCCTCTCGTCCGTGGGCACGGACCAGCACAGCGAACTCTACCGCCGCAAGGGGCTGCCGGCGCTGTTCAAGGAGGCGGGATTCGAAACGTGGTTCATCTCGAACCAGTCGCCGCAGGGGGCCATGATCGACAAGCTGGCCCGCGATGCCGACCATCTGCTCTACATCCGGACGCCCCGCTACGACATGCAGCTGCTCGACGAAATGCAGCGCGCCGTCGAAAACAGCGACGCCCGGAAGATGCTCTTCGTCCTGCACTGCTACGGTTCGCACTTCAGCTACCACCAGCGTTATCCGCGCGAATTCGCCCGCTTCCGGCCCGACGGCGACGTGGCGATCTCTGCCAAACACCTCGAAAAACTCCGAAACGCCTACGACAATTCGGTCGTCTACACCGATCATTTTCTGGCGGAGACCATCGCCTATCTCGACGGTCTCGACGCCGATGCGGCGCTGCTCTATTGTGCGGACCACGGCGAGGACATGCTCGACGACAGCCGCCAGCGCTTCCTCCACGCTTCGCCCACCACGACCGCCTATCAGATCTACGTGGCCTCGCTGGCGTGGTTCTCGGACCGTTACCGGCAGCATTTCCCGGAGAAGGCCGCGGCCGCCGAGGCGAACGGCGATGCGCCCGCTACGACGCATGCGCTGTTCCACACGATGGCCGATATGGCCTCGATCGAGGGGGATCATATCCGCCGGTCGGTTTCGCTCGTCAACCCCCGATACGACCGCACGGCGCCGAGGCGCTATCTGAACGACCACAACGAAGCGGTGCCGTTCGTCCGGACCGGCCTGACACGGCTCGACATCGACACGCTGCGGAGCTACGGCGTGGAGTTGTAACGCCCGCCCCGAAGAAGGAAAGGGCCGGTTTCGCATCTCCCGCTCCCGCTCCCGCAGCCTTTCGCACCGCCCGAAGCTCTCCGAAGGAGGAGGGCATGGCGCCCTTTCCGCCGCGGAACGAAGCGGACGAAAGCGGGGAAAGCCCCCTATTTCCGGTCCCGACGCCGGGGGGGGGCTCGCCCTTTCGCAAGCGAAAGGGCGCAGTTAGCGGTCGTCGCAGCCCGGCGGCGGGTGCGTCCAGCCCGGTGTTCGGAACAGGGCGCCCTCGTGCGATATTCGTCCGCGCAGCGGATGGCAGATTCTCGCAGCGAGAAATGTGCGGAGAGAGAACGGAGCGGCGGCGGGCGTGAAGAGACGGGGACGAAGCGTCCGAACGGAGCGAACCGCCGGACGAGGCGCAGCGCGGGGCCGCGGGAGAAAAAGGAGCGGCTGACGGTATTCGCCCGCCCCCGCCCTCTTGAGAATCGCCCTGCTCGGGAACGCTCCCGGACAGCGGCGGGACGACCGGAAGGAGGGCATGAAAAAGGGCTGCCCGACAAGTCCCGGACAGCCCCTTATCCCTCATCGGGCAGCGCTTATTTCGTAGCCTCTACCGATACTTTGCGGAACTCTTTCATCAGTTTCGAAAGCTCCAGCGCGGCCTTGCGGGCACGCATGCCGGCCGCTTTGTTGCCTTTCACCACCTGAAGTTCGGCGTTCTCGGCGAACGCCTCGTACTGTTCTTTGATCTGATCTACTAACTCTTTCATAACGTGTTTCGATTAAATTTTGGGTCTGTTGTCTTCGCAAAGATATAAAATTTATCGATTTTCCAATTATTTTGCGTAAAAAAAACGCCTGTACGGGCTCTGATCGTGCTTTTTTAAGTCCGGCCGGAATATCGCGGCGGTATATTTTTTGTCCGTGTCCCCGGCATAATTCCAACGTTATGTGCAAGATCATCACCTCGCTCCTGCTGGCTGCGGCGCTCCTCGCCGCAGGATGCGAAAGCCGCAAAAAACCGGAGGCCATGCCTCCCCTGCGGGTCGTTACGGCCCGAGCCGCAGCGGACAGCCTGCCCGTCCGCATGAGTTTCATCGGGTATCTCGAAAGCAACTACGACGCCGTGATCCAGCCTCGCGTCAACGGGTACCTCGCTTCCAAGCGGTACGAGAACGGCATGCCCGTGAAGAAGGGGCAGCTCCTCTTCACGATCGACCCCGTGCAGCTCTCGACCACGATGCTCGCGGCCGAAGCGGCGCTGCAATCGGCCCGCGCACAGGAGATAGAAGCCAAGAACAACTACGAACGCGCCGTGCCGCTGTCGAAGATCAACGCCATCAGCCGGTCGCAGCTCGACCAGTACACCGCGCAGTACGAGGCGGCCGCCGCAGCGGTGCGTTCGGCCGAACAAACCCTGCGCAACGCCCAGCTCGAAGTGGGGTACACGAATCTCTACGCCCCCATCGACGGCATCATCGAACACACGCCCGCGCACGTGGGCGACTACGTGGGACCCGGGACGCAGTTCAGCGTGCTCACGACCATCTCGAACCTCGACACGATGACCGTGGACGTGGCGATCCCCATGTCGCAATATCTGAGCTATGCCGCGCCCGGACGGTCGATCTACGAAAACGACGGACTGCTGTCCGACATACGGCTCACGCTGGCCGACGGCGTGCAATATCCGCTCGAAGGCCGATACGACTACACGCGCAAGGACGTGTCGAACACCACGGGGACGATCGTGCTCGTGGTGATGTTCCCCAACCCCGACCTCACGCTCAAGGCGGGGCAGTTCGCCCGCGTGGAGGCCAACGTCGGCGGCGCGCGGCCCCGCATCGTGGTGCCGCAGCAGGCCGTGGATCAGGCGCAGGGGCTCAACTCCGTGTGGATCGTGAAGCCGGACAGCACGGCGGAATACAGACGTGTGGAGCTGGGCGACACCTATGGTAAAATGTGGTGCATCGAATCGGGCGTCGGGGCCGGCGAAACCGTCGTGGTTTCGGGGCGTCAGAAATTGCGCGACGGCATGAAGGTCGTGCCCGTAAAAGAGTAGGAGGGGCTATGGAAAAATTCTTCGTATCGAGGCCCATCTTCGCCATCGCGCTGGCCGTGGTCATCGTGCTCGTGGGGGCCGTCTCGATCGGGACGCTCCCGATCGAACAATATCCCGACATCACGCCGCCCGTGGTGGAGGTCTCGGCCACCTACGACGGGGCCGACGCCGAGACGGTGAACAATGCCGTGGCCACGCCCGTGGCGCAGAACGTCATGGGCGTGAGCGACATGCTCTACATGCAGGCCACCAGCGCCAACGACGGCTCGATGAGCCTGCAAGTAACGTTCGACATCGGATCGGACCCCGATCTGGACGCCATCTTCACGCAGAACCGCGTGTCGACCGCCACGCCGCTGCTGCCGGCCACGGTTACCAAACAGGGCGTAACGACGCAGAAGACCATGACCGGATTCCTGCTCGTGTACGCCCTCTACAGCGACGGCCGCTACGACGACGAGTTCCTCTCGAACTACGCCTACATCAACCTCCAGAACGAACTGCTCAAGATCGACGGCGTGGGAAAGGTGAGCATCATGGGCGCCGGAGAGTACGCCATGCGCATCTGGCTCCGCCCCGACGTGCTCAAATACTACGGCATCTCGATCGGCGAGGTTACATCGGCCATCGAAATGCAGGGCGGCATCTACCCCGCCGGACAGTTCGGGGCGGAACCCGCGCCCGACGGCACGGCCTACACCTACACCGTAACGATGCCCGCGCAGATCTCGACCGCCGAGGAGTTCGGCGACATCGTGATCCGCACCACGCAGCAGGGGCAGCAGATCCGCATACGCGACGTGGCGGAGGTCTCGCTCGGAAGCCAGAGCTACGGCGTCAGCTCGCTCTTCGGCGGCGCTCCGACGGCGCTCGTGGTGGTCTATCAGGAGCCGGGCAGCAATGCCGTGGAGGTCGGCGCGAAAGTCGGCGATGCCATCGCAAAGCTCGAAAAACGGCTGCCGGACGGCATCCGCTGCACCACGGTCGTGGATACGACGACCAGCATCAAGGCCGGCATCGAGGATATATTCCGCACGCTCGTCATCGCCCTCGTGCTGGTGATCCTGATCATCTACCTCTTCATTCAGGACTGGCGCGCGACGATCATTCCGCTCGTGGCGATCCCCGTGTCGCTCGTCGGCGCCTTCATGCTCTTCCCGCTCATGGGATTCTCGATCAACATCATCTCGCTGCTGGGGCTGGTGCTGGCGATCGGACTGGTCGTGGACGACGCGATCGTCGTCGTGGAAGCCGCGCAGGTCAACATCGCGGCCGGCATGACGCCCCGCAAGGCGGCGCTCGAAGCCATGCACAACGTCTCGTCGCCGATCGTGGCCACCACGGTGGTGCTGCTCGCGGTGTTCGTCCCCGTGTCGTTCACGGGCGGAATCACGGGGCTGCTGTTCCGGCAGTTCGCCATCACGATCGCGGTCTCGGTGGTGCTCTCGGCCTTCAACGCCCTCACGCTCTCGCCCGCGCTCTGCGCCCTGCTGCTACGGCCCAAGGAGCCCGCGAAAAAGGGCTTCTTCGCCGCCTTCAACCGCTGGTTCGGACGCCAGATGGACCGCTACACGCACTTCTCGTCGACGGCCGTGAAGCACGTGGCCCGCACGGGCATCTTCGTCGCGGCCGTCCTCCTCGCGATCTTCTTCGTCTGGCGCACGCTCCCGGCCGGATTCCTGCCCGAGGAGGATCAGGGATACGTCATGGTGATGGTCAACACGCCCGAAGCCTCGTCGCTGCAAACCACGCAGCAGACGATGCTCGAAGCGGACGCCGTCATCAAACGGCTGCCCGAGGTGCAGTCCACGTCGTTCGCCGCCGGCTTCAACATGATGGCCGGCATCGCCTCGACCGACAGCGGCATCATCTTCGTTTCGCTCGTGGACTACGCCGACCGCAAGCTCTCGGCCATGCAGATCGCGCAGCAGCTCAACGCAGAGCTCTACGCGGCGGTCCCCGGAGCCGAATGCTACGCCTTCATCCCGCCCTCGATCCCGGGCATCGGCATCTCGTCGGGCGTATCGGTCGAGGTGCAGGACCTCGAAGGCCGGGGGACCGCCTACCTCGCGGCCCAGACCGACCGGCTGATCGACACGCTGCGCAAGACGGAGGGGATCGCCTCGGTAACGACGCAGTTCAACGCCGGCATCCCCCAGCGGCGCCTGCGCATCGACAAGGAGCAGGCCCTCAGTCAGGGAGTCGACCTCGGCGAACTCTACGGCGAACTGACGGCCCTGCTGGGCGGCTCGTACATCAACAACTTCAACCGTTTCGGCAAACTCTACCAGACCTATCTGCAAGCGGCGCCCGACTACCGGATCGGCCGCCGGTCGCTCGACAGCTACTACATCGAGAACGGTTCGGGCGCGAGCGTGCCCGTCGCGGCGCTGGTGGAGGTGGTCGACACGGTGGGCGTGGAATACGTCTCGCAGTTCAATCTCTACCGCTCGATCTCGCTGACGATCAGCCCCGCGGCCGACGCATCGACTTCGACCGCGATGAAAGCCGTCGAAGCTGCGGCGGACGAAGTGCTGCCCGACGACGTGGGGATCGCATGGAGCGGCATATCCTATCAGGAGGCCAACGCCTCGAAAACCGGCGGGCTGGTCTATCTGCTGGCGCTCGTCTTCGTCTTCCTCGCGCTGGCGGCCCTCTACGAATCGTGGGGGCTGCCGCTCGCCATACTCATGAGCGTGCCGGTGGCCGTGCTGGGCGCGGTGCTCTTCATCGCAGGCGCGCACCTGACGAACCCGCTCTTCGTGAACAACATCTACATGCAGATTTCGCTGGTGATGCTCATCGGGCTGGCGGCCAAGAACGCCATTCTCGTCGTGGAGTACGCCGACCGGCTCTTCTTCGACGAGGGCAAGTCGCTGCTCGAAGCGACCGTCGGTGCCGCCCGGCTGCGCGTGAGGCCGATCGTCATGACCGCCTTCGCGTTCATTCTGGGCGTCATGCCGCTCATCTTCGCCAGCGGCGTCTATGCCACCGCGCGCAACATCATGGGCGTGGCGCTCGTGGGCGGCATGCTCTTCGCCACGCTGCTGGGCATCTTCGTCTACCCCGCGCTCTACTACCTCGTGGGGCGCATCGGACGCTTCGAACGCCGGCGCGAACGCAAAAAAGAACTTGAAGCCGAATTGAAATGAAACACAGACTGATCGCCGCGCTATGCTGCGCCGCACTCTTCGCCTCCTGCATGCCGAAGCTCTACCCGCCCGAGGTCGACGTGCCCGAAAAGTATCTCCATGCCGGACGGGACGCCGGCGACAGCACGACGATCCCCGTCCGCTGGTGGGAGATGTTCTGCGATCCGCAGCTGAACCTGCTCGTCGAGACGGCCCTCACGAACAACCGCGACCTCCTCTCGGCCGCATCGCGCATCGCCCAAGCACGCGACCAGCTGGCCGTGGCGCGGTCGGAGTTCATGCCGTCGGTGGGGCTGGACGTCTCGGCCGAGGGCGACTACACGTCCCGGACCGAGATCGTGCAGAGCTACGCCGTCGAACCCGCGCTCACGTGGGAGGTGTCGCTCTTCGGCGCACTCCGGAATACGGACCGCGCCGCACGCGCCCGGATCCTCGCCAGCGAATGGGCATGGCGCGGCGTCGGGCTGTCGCTCGCGGCCGAGGTCGCCACGACCTACTTCACGCTGCTGCAATACCGGAGCGATCTGGAAATAGCCCGCCGCAGCTGCGGGCTGCGGCGCGAATCGGCCGCGCTGATCGACTCGATGTTCCGCTACGGCATGTCGGACGGCGTGGCGCTCGAACAGGCCCGCAGTCTGGTCTACACGGCGGCGGCCGACATCCCGCAATACAGCCGCGCCGTGGAGCAGACGCGGCTGTCGCTCTCGACGCTGCTCGGGCAGACGCCCCAGCTGGCCGACACCCTCTGCGACTGCCGGGCGCTGGAGACGGACTGCCGTCCGGAGGAGATCCCCGCCGGACTGCCTTCGGCGCTGCTGGAGCGGCGGCCCGACGTGATGGAAGCCTACTACACCATGCAGCAGGCGGCCTTCGAGGTGGGAATCGCCCGCGCGGCGCGCTATCCCTCGATCGCGCTGACGGGCAAGGGCGGCGTCGCCAGCACGTCGATCAAAGGGCTGACCTCGGGCGACCCGTGGGCGTGGACCGCCGTGGGGTCGCTCGCGCAGCCGATCTTCTCGTTCGGCAAACTCCGCCGCAGGGAGCTGGCCGCGAAGGAGAGCTACATGCAGAGCGTCTTCGCCTACGAACAGACGGTGCTCGAAGCGTTCGCCGACGTAGAGACGGCGCTCGCGGCCATCGGGACCTACCGCTCGCAGACCGAGCAGACCCGGCGGCTGGTCGAAGCCAACGAACGTCTTGCGGACATGACGCGCGCACTCTATCTGAGCGGCATGGCGGACTACCTCTCGGTGATCGACGCCGAGCGCAGCCTCTACGAATCGCAGATGGAGCTGGCGAACCTCACGGCGCAGCAGTACATCGCCTGCATCGACCTCTGCAAGGCGCTGGGCGGCGGCTGGTGAAATACCTACTAATGGGGATAGTCCGTTCGGACGGAATTCGCTATCTTTGCGGGCAAAAAAACATTGCGAAAAAGTATGCGTCTTTCCGAACTGAAAACGGGCGAATCGGCCACGATCCTCAAGGTAACGGGCCACGGAGGATTCCGCCGCCGCATCATGGAAATGGGATTCGTGCGCGGACAGCGCGTGGAGGTGGTGCTCAACGCACCGCTGCGCGACCCGATCGAATACCGCATCATGGGCTACGACCTGTCGCTGCGCCGCAGCGAAGCCGACATGGTGGTGGTCGTGCCGGACGACGAGGCCGGACGCGGACGCCGGGCCGGCACCGCAGGCGGGGATGCGTCCGAACGCCGCGAACGGTGCGAGGAGTGCTGCGGATGCACCCCGGGCGACGGGGCTCCGGCACCCGGGACGGCGCAGGCGGCCGGCCCCGAGACCATCTACGTGGCGCTCGTGGGCAACCCCAAC
>OVXI01000380.1_pt1 | contig 10633 bp, 11 predicted proteins | sample 1732031 | NCBI WGS metagenome assembly OVXI01 (sample SAMEA4545821, study PRJEB24839) | metagenome | biome: chicken; feature: ceca content | place: Italy | collected 2013-05 | reverse complement strand
GCAGGAAGAGTTCGCTTAATAAAAATGATGATGGAGGAACAGAAAACTTACCATGAAACAAAAAAATGAGGTTCCGAATCAAGGGCAGGAAAGGCAGTATATTCGGGAAACAGTTGTTGGAAGATCAAAGTGGTATTGGTGTAAACGAATCTTACTATTATTTTTTATTGTTATATTATTAAGTGGGGCGGCAGGAGTGACATTTGCGCTTTCCAAAAATTGGATTGAAACAAAAAGAGAAGAAGAACCAGCTTCTTCTGAAGCAAATCCAGAAGGAACAGCGCAAGAGTCAGAAAAGCAAACAGAAGAAGAAACGACAATCGAACAAGAAGAGACTTCCATGTTGGAGCAACAGGCCTATAGAGAGGCAGAAGCCTCAATTGTTACGATATCCATAACGAAACAAAGTGTAGATTGGTTCGATACGAGTCTAGAACAGGTAAAGCAAACATTTGGAGTAATTATTGATATAACAGAAGAATCCATATTCATTTTAACAAATGCACAGGATATCAGTAGCGGAGATTCGATTGCAGTTACGATTGGAGAACAAACGATTCCAGTTACGGTTCAGGGGATTTGTTTACAAGATAATATTGCATTGATTACAGTAGATTATCAAAGAGTAGCGTCGTTGGTTGATACAATGAAACCAATCAAAACTGGGGATTCGAGTCAAATAAAACTCGGAGATCGAGTGATATTGGCTGGTAGTCCGCTTGGATATACGCAATCCGTATTATTTGGTATCATCACATATATCGACCAAAGTACAACGGTAGCAGATGGATCTTATCAAATGTATTATACAAGTTTAAATGTACCTGTAAATAGTTCTGGTTTTTTATTAAATACAAAAGGGGAATTAATTGGATGGATTAGTGAATCGTATAAGAAAACAGATCTAGATGGATTTGCAGCTTGTATCGGCATAAATGATTTAAATTATGTGGTTGAACATATGACAGAAGGGCGTTCCATCGCCATGCTTGGAGCAGAGGGACTGGATGTGACAGATGAAATTGCAGAGCAAATTGGATTGTCGAATGGATTTTTCCTTACTGGTGCGTTGGACAATAGCCCAGCTTACACAGCAGGAATGCAGAGTGGAGATGTGATCGTGGCAATCGATGAAGAAATGGTTACGAGTGTAAGAACATTACGTACTATTCTAAACTCGTATGAAGCAGGAGAAAGCGCAGAAATCACAGTAATGAGAGAAGGAAAAGACACATATCGGGAAATTCAATTTAATATTATATTTTCAGAGAGATAATGAGAAAGAGGAGAACGATTATGAAATTTATTCAAGAATTACGTGAAGGAGAACGTATTTCACAAATTTATTTATGTAAAACAAAGACAACTGCTACAACAAAAATGGGGAAGAATTATTATTCTTTGCTCTTACAGGATAAAACAGGAACATTGGATGGAAAAATATGGGACTTAAATGGGGGAATTGAACATTTTGAAGCAATGGATTATATCCAGGTGGATGGAGATGTAACCTCTTTTTCTGGTGCATTACAGTTGAATATTCGGCGTGTACGCCGAGCAAGGGAAGGAGAATACGATGCAAAAAACTATTTTCCAGTCTCTTCCAAAGATATCGACCAGATGTATAAAGCTCTAGTTGGATTTATTGACCATATCAAGGATGAAAAAATGCGTCAGCTTGTCGCAAGTTTTTTCATTGAGGACAAGGTGTTTATCAAACGGTTTAAAGAACATTCCGCAGCCAAAAGCGTTCATCATGGATTTATTGGAGGATTATTGGAACATACGTTGGCAGTCACCAAACTTTGCTATTTCTATTGTCAGCAGTATCCAATCTTAAATAAAGACTTGCTGTTAGCAGCAGCCATGTTCCACGATATTGGAAAGCTGGAAGAATTATCCGATTTTCCAGAAAATGACTACACCGATGATGGACAGCTTTTGGGGCACATCGTAATTGGATGCGAAATGGTTGGAGAAAAGATCCGAACTATTCCAGGATTCTCCAAACAAGTTGCTTCTGAATTAAAACATTGTATTTTAGCACATCATGGGGAATACGAATATGGTTCTCCAAAAAAGCCAGCCTTAATCGAAGCATTGGCATTGAATTTTGCCGATAACACCGACGCCAAACTTCAGTTAATGCAAGAAGCATTGGCAGCAGGAACAGGAAATGAGTGGCTCGGATTTAATCGACTATTAGATACAAATATTCGTAAGACAATTTAATGTGGAAATATAGAAAGGGAATTCTTTATGCAAAAAAATGATCTCATAATTGTAACGATTGAAGATATGACTACAGAAGGGGAAGGGATTGGCAAAGTAGAAGGATTCCCTTTCTTTATTAAAGACAGTATTATTGGAGATAAAATACAGGCGAAAATTGTTAAGATGAAGAAAACCTATGGATACGCCAGAGTCGAAAAAATACTCACTCCCTCCATCAATCGGGTGCAGCCAGTCTGTGACGTAGCCAGACAATGCGGTGGCTGTCAGCTTCAAGCAATGGCATACAGCCAACAGTTAGAATTTAAACGAAATAAAGTAAAAAATAATTTAAAACGAATCGGGGGGTTCCAGGAAATCGAAGTACTTCCAGTCATTGGAATGGAACATCCGTGGCGTTATCGAAATAAAACACAAGTTCCATTTGGCATGGACAAAACAGGAAATATCGTAGCAGGATTTTATGCAGGACGTACTCATAATATTATCGATCACGAAGATTGCCTGCTGGCTCCAGAAATCAATCGAAAAATTATTGAAATAATAAAAAACTATATGAAACAGTACAAAATCAGACCATATGATGAAAAAAGCCAACAGGGAATTGTACGTCATGTATTAATTCGTCAGGGCTATACAACGGGAGAGATTATGGTCTGTCTTGTCATTAATCGCAAGTCGCTGCCAAAAGCAGAACAGTTAGTAGAACAGCTAAAACAAATCCCAGGAATGACAAGCATTAGCTACAATATCAACTGCGAAAACACAAACGTTATATTGGGTGAAACCGTAGTAACTTTGTACGGACCAAGTTATATTACCGATTTTATTGGAACAATCCAATATCAGATCTCACCACAGTCCTTCTTCCAAGTAAATCCAATTCAAACCGAAAAACTATATGAAATCGCATTGGAATATGCAGGATTGACAGGAAATGAAATTGTATGGGATCTCTACTGCGGAATCGGAACAATCACATTATTCCTAGCACAAAAAGCTAAAATGGTATACGGAGTCGAAATCGTAGAACCAGCCATTCAGGACGCCAGAAAAAACGCAGAAATCAATCAAATCCAAAACGCAGAATTTTATGTAGGACGTGCTGAAGACATCCTTCCAGAAAAATATAAAAAAGAACAAATCAAAGCCGACGTAATCGTCGTAGATCCACCAAGAAAAGGATGCGAACAGACACTACTAGAAACCATCCTGCAAATGCAGCCAAAACGAATCGTATACGTAAGCTGCGACTCCGCCACACTCGCTAGAGACCTCAAATACCTGTGCAAAGAAAAGTATCAAATAGAAAAAATACAGCCAGTCGACATGTTTCCAGAGGGTGTACATGTGGAGACGGTAGTATTGATGTCAAAAGTCAAAGAATAAGATAGCGAAAAAGTGTAGAAAACAAGGGGTTTCCGGGAGTCGGGGCTTGTCAGAGGATAGGTTCTGGCTCCCGGATTTTTTCGTTTTATGGGTAAGTGGAAACTGGTCTATTGTGAAAAATGGTGGAGAGTTGAGTGGTTGATTTTGATATTGGGGGTATTGAGTTGACAGGTTGGGTAAATGGTATGTGGAGTTGACAGGATTGACATTTGAAGACAAATAAGGGAAACGGCATCCTGAATGGATATGAGGCTCTGTTTGTACGAAGATGTTTTCAGAAATGTATAGGTAGTCATTGGCATACTCTCTTACTGGCTTGCGTACCACAAATTGATACAATGCACCCAACTTGCGTGAATGGGTGCATTTCAAATTTACATATAAAATCCATGGTTTTGCTCCTGCGGTTGGCAGGGGCCTTTTTTTTATGGCAAAAGAAAAGCACATCTTTCCCGGTGTGGGAGTGATGTGCTTCAAATAGCATCCATTAGTTCAAGAAGGATTTGCTTTTGCCTATCTGTCAGGGTACTCCATTTTGAAAAGAGTTTTTGTTGATCTTCGGTCAATTGCGCTTCTTCCCCCTCGGCAAAGAACTGAGCCAGTGTGATACCAAATGCCCTGCAAACTGCCTCCAGAGTTGGCAGCGTTGGTGCGTTATTTCTATTGAACATATTTGTGACAGTAGAATGGGAGAGGTTTGCTTCTTTTGCCAGTCGATAGTCAGTCCATCTGCGTTCTTCCATCAGTTCTCTGATTCGTTTCTGCGTATCCATATCATCACCTACCTATCTGTATCTATTCTAAGTCCCAGAATGGTGGTATAATAGTCACAATCGGTAGCTATCATACTTCCTAAAAGGGACTTATACAGTTATAGTATTGTAGATGATGGAAATGCTATTCACAAAAGACTGGAGGTAGAATAATGCAGGAGCATATTTTTGAAAGAATGGCAAGAGAGCGAAACATTTCAGTTGAGGAAATGCGGGCAATAATTTCCGATAGAATTGAAAAGGGGTGGAATGATAAAGATCCGGTCAAACGGGAGCAATGGAGAAAAATTCCCTGTGCTGGAGAGATACCAACACCGGATGAATGGTTGAGCTATGTGATAAAGAAGATAAAAGATGATGGTCAAGGGAACTTATTAAGGAAATACTTAGCTTGGTAGTTACATTTGAATGCCATACACCAGATTGGAGAGGTGGGACAGCTCATGCAGAGCGTGGCTGTCAGCGGAAGCGTATGTCGGCGCTCTCAGATATTCCGGCTTTGCGCCAATGAAGTCGCCTACTGCTGTCACCAGCTGCTTGCGGCGTACACCTGTGACATTATAGGCGGCCTTGATGCCTTCCGGTTCATTTCCCTCCGTTGCAGGTCTGCTGGGATCTTTTGCCGGGATTTCACCGTCCTGCGGGTTGTCCTCCGGTGCGGCCTCTATTTCCGGCTCGGCGGCCTCCACGGCCATAACCTCTGTGCTTTCCTGTGCGGCGGCTTTGGCTGCGGCCTTCGCCGCTCGGCTTACTCTGGTGCGGGCCTCCGGGAATATCTCCGGCAGTGCGCCTTCCTCATAGTGGATTTCAAAGGTGATCTTCCCGTCCATGTGTACGTTGAAATGGAAGTCGGTCATTTCCACCTCTTTCAGTGCGTCCGGCAGCTCGATGTTCTTATACCGCTTGACTTCCTCGCCGTTTACCATAAGGCAAACCGGAACCGCGTCCCTCAGTTTCGCTGTGATTTTTCCTGTTTTCATTATCATTTCCACCTTTCATTTTGTGCTGGGGCTGTTGCCTTGTGTGAGTCACAGCTTACACACCACGGGTGAAAAAGCAAGGCTTTCTTAACAAATTCGTTATTGACATTGGGGCGTAAAAGCGGTATGATTACACTGTAATCGATTACGGTGTAATTATGAAGGGAGGATTAGTTATATGGCATTAAAAGACCATTCCCTTGACGATAAGATTATTAAGGCGGCCTTTGATGAATTTATGGAATTTGGTTTTCAGAAAGCATCAATCCGCAAAATCGCTGATCGTGCAGGAGTGACACCGGGAGCTGTATATACTCGCTATGACAGCAAAGATGACCTGTTTTGTAGTTTGGTGAGCAATTTTCTTTCTGCGGTCAAGACTCAATCAGAACCAATCGGAAAAATGTATTATGATCTGCTGGAAAGTAAAAATGTGGATGCTCTTCTGGACGCAATTCGTAAGGAAGAAAAAATCTATCTGGATATTCTCTTTCAGTATTACGATGAATGTATCCTGTTTTTCTGCCGCAGTGAAGGAAGTTCTATTTATGCCATGGTACAAAAAATGATGGAACATAAAACAGTGGAGACAGTGACTTTTCTGAAGGAGATGGCGCAAAGCGATATTGATCTGGATGGCGTTGGAATGATTATGGGAGAACAGTTTCACTATTATCAGCAGATTTTAGAAAAAGGCTACAGTAAAGAAAAAGCGGTCTCCTGTATGAAAACTGTCGAGACTTTTCTTGAAGCAGGTTGGAGAGACCTGTTTGAAAGAATACTGCAATAAAGCAGAAAAATTTTGCTTATGGGTTAGATTAGGCTAACTAATAGGCTCATTTACAATACTCAAATACACTATGATTTGGAGGTTTTCTCATGAACAGCAAAATCGGAGCTAAAGACTTAATCACCTTAGGTATTTTCACGGTCATCTATTTTGTGATCGGAGCAGCGTTATCCCTTCTCGTTTCTATTCCCATTATGGTTCCTTTCTTCCCGGCAGTTTGGGCGCTCATCAATGGAACTGTATTTATGCTGTACACAACGAAGGTTGAAAAGTTTGGCTTGGTTACTCTTATGGGTGTATTGACCGGACTGCTTGTGGGACTTACAGGAATGGGTTTTTGGTGTGCCCCTACCGGCCTGGTCTTTGGACTGCTCGGTGATTTCATCATGAAAAAAGGAAACTACAAAAGCTTTAAGCACAATTTGATTGGATATGCCGTTTTCTCAATTTGGACATCTGGCTCTCTAATTCCATGGTACTTCTTTGCACAGGACACACTGGCAAAGTATACACAGGGTGGATACAGCGCGGACTATGGCACACAGGTGCTGGCTTATACTCCATGGTGGAGTTTGCTGCTTTTTGTGGGACTCAATTTTATCTGCGGTCTGCTTGGAGCATTGATTGGCAAAAGAATCATGAAAAAGCACTTTGAGAAAGCGGGGATTTTATAATGCCCGCCTCAGAATTATTAGCATCACCTTCTAACAGAAAAGGAATACGGTTTGATCCGAGGACGAAATTGTTCCTGTTGATTACTTTATGCACCCTCATACTCAGTACAGATAACAGCGGACTGATGCTGTATTTGAAGCCTCTCCTGGCTCTTATTCCGTTTGTCCTCCTGCTCCTGTCGGCTAAATATTTGGCTGGGTTTTTGTATTTCGTTTTATATGTTCTCGGATTTGTGCTGGAACTATCTTGGGGAGCTTTTGGGAATGGGGTGTCTGGTTTTATCGTGCTTATGGTGTCTGCTATCATAACCAGATTTACTCCTTGCGTCATTGCAGCATTTTTCCTTATGACAACCACATCCGTCAGCGAATTTATAGGTTCGATGAAGAAAATGCACATTACTGACAAAATCACGATTCCGTTATCCGTTGTTTTTCGCTTTTTCCCTACGGTTAAGGAGGATGCGAGAGCAATCAACGACGCAATGAAAATGAGAGGGATCACTCCTAAAAATCCAATGCTCATGCTCGAATACAGAGTCGTGCCTTTGATTATTTCAACTGTGAAGGCGGGTGAAGATCTCTCCTGTTCTGCACTTACAAGAGGGCTTGGCTCTCCCAAAAAGCGCACCAATATGTGTGACATAGGCTTTCATCTTTGGGACTGGCTGATTTTCGGAATCTGTGTTTGTTGTATCCTTATCTTCTGTTTCCAGAACCAAATCTGTTCTTTATTGAATCTTTAAGGAGGCGCACTATGATTGAAATTGAAAATGTGAGTTTCTATTACCAAGGAAACGAACAGATGGGCGCAGTCAATCATCTGAGCCTCTCTATACCAAAGGGGCAAGTAGTGGTTCTTTGCGGCGAATCTGGATGCGGAAAAACCACAGTCACACGGCTTATGAATGGCCTGATCCCCAATTTTTATAAGGGCGATTTGACGGGGGCGGTAAGGGTAAACGGCAGAGATATTACGAAAATGCCCTTATATGAGATTGCAGAAAATACTGGCAGTGTGTTTCAAAATCCGCGATCCCAATTTTTTAATGTGGATACGGACAGCGAGCTTTCTTTTGCCTGTGAAAACCTTGGGTATCCCAAGGATGAAATCGTCGCAAGAGTAAGAGAAACGGTAAAAGACTTCAAAATTGAACGATTGCTCGGAAAGAGCTTATTTCATCTGTCTGGCGGCGAAAAGCAAATGATCGCCTGTGCATCGGTATGCGTAACAGCGCCCGATGTTATGATTTTAGATGAGCCATCGTCAAATTTGGATGTCAGGCACATTTCCATACTCGCAAAAATCATTCAAAAATGGAAGGCACAGGGCAAGACCGTAATTATATCCGAGCATCGTTTGTATTATCTGACCCACATTGCAGACAGGTTTGTATGCCTTGCGAAAGGGAAAAAAGTCTTTGATTTGTCTGCGGATGAATTACGAAAGCAGGATACGGAAAAGCTCAGTGCCCTTGGACTTAGAACACCGGACATCCGCTGCCTGGAGCCTGAACCTGCAGGTGCGGCGGGTAAACAGTCGTTGTGTTTTGAAAAATTCCGTTTCTCCTATAAACGGCAAAAAGAGTGCCTGCAGCTTGAAAATTTCTGCGTTCCCAAGAATGAAATCATAGCCATTATTGGAAACAATGGGGCAGCTAAAAGCACCTTTGGGCGGTGTCTTTGCGGAATTGAAAAAGCAGGAATGATGCGTGATGGAGATATGACCCTTTCGTATAAAGAGCGCCTGAAACAGTGCTATATGGTCATGCAGGACGTCAATCATCAGCTCTTTACCGAGAGTGTTATGGATGAGCTGCTGATCAGCATGAAAAATCCAGATGAACAACAAGCTCTTGAGATATTGGCACAGCTTGGATTGTCTGAATACGCAAAAAGGCATCCCATGTCCCTATCCGGTGGAGAAAAACAACGGGTTGCGATTGCCACTGCGTTAGCCTCAGATCGAGAGTATATCGTAATGGATGAACCTACCAGCGGGTTGGATTACAAACACATGAAAGAGGTAGCTTTGTGTCTAAAACAGCTCAAAGAACTTGGAAAATCCGTTTTTGTTATCACCCATGATGTGGAGCTGATTTATCATTGCTGTACCTATGTAGTACATATCGAAGCTGGGAAAGTGATTAATCAATATGCAATAGATAAAAGCACACATACCCTTTTGAGGGATTATTTTCTGCTGCAATAAGTTGAGAGATGTCTACTTGGCAATCACTTAAGGAGGGAAAGCAATGAAAAAAGAGCCAAAATCAGAAAAACCATCTTTCTTTAAAGAATTGGGTGAATATATACGCCCTTACCGAGGACAGTTTGCGCTGTCAATCATCGTCAGCCTGCTCGCCGTATTCTGCGGTTTAGCCGTATATGGTGTTGTTGGGGTATTGTGCGGGGAAATTTTTGAAGGAGACAGATCGTTTGTTCAATTACTTTTCATCATAGGCGTAGCTGGTCTGTGCAAGATTTTGAACGCTGTTTTTTTGAACCTGTCCACTTATATTTCCCATAAAGCGGCCTTCAAAACCCTTAGAGATATACGGCTTGCCCTGTCCGGCAAGCTGATGCGGCTGCCTCTTGGCTATTTTGAAAGGAAAGGGAGCGGCAGGCTGAAAACCGTACTAGTTGACAGGGTTGAAGAAGTGGAAAAAACTCTGGCGCATTTTTTGCCAGAAATGACCGCAAATTTATGTATTCCCATCGGCCTTATCATTTGGATGTTTTCTATTGATTTCCGGCTGGCACTTTGTGTCCTGCTGTGGATTATCATAGGATTGGCCGCAAGCAGTGGAATGATGAAAGATTACGACAAAAAATTTGCTGGCCAGATTGCTGCTGGAAAAAGTATGAATCAGGCAGTAGTGGAATATGTGGGCGGAATTGAAGTCATCAAAACTTTCAATCAGGCTGAGTCAAGTTATGAAAAGTATGCCAATGCGGTAAAGCACCACGCCTCATACTCTGTCGATTGGATGAGAAGCACTCAGATATATGCCTCTCTTAGCTATAGCATCGCACCTGTTTCTATTTTTGGTGTTTTAATTTTCGGCTTGATTTTTTACGGAAACGGCACGTTGGCACCTTCTGTCCTGTTTTTATTTATGATTATATCCCTTGGTGTGTTTGGGCCTATTTCAAAGGCATCCTCCTATATGGATCAATTATCAAGCATGAATGTTGTTGCAGGAGAAATAAAAGATATATTGGATGCGCCCGAACTTGAGCGGGCTGAAATCGCAACAGCCGATGTTTCTTCTTTTGCTATTGGAATGGATCATATTACCTTTTCCTATGAGCAAAGCGAAAAGCCTGCAGTAAAAGATGTGTCCATCACCATTCCACAAAATACGATGCTGGCGTTAGTAGGCCCATCAGGAAGCGGCAAATCTACAATCGCAAAATTGCTGGCAGGTTATTGGGATGCAGATGATGGAACTATTACGATCGGCGGCACACCGATTAAGGAGCTGTCCATTGAGCAGCTTAATTCTTTGATTGCCTATGTAGATCAGGATACTTACCTTTTTGATATGAATATCATGGAGAACATCAGGATTGCCAAACCGACAGCAACAGATGAAGATGTCATAGACGTTTGCAGAAAGACCGGCTGCCATGACTTTATCAGTAAGCTACCTGGCGGCTATCATACCCAAGCAGGAGTGGCCGGAAACAGATTGTCCGGTGGTGAAAAGCAACGGCTATCTATTGCAAGAGCCATGCTTAAAAATGCTCCTATTATTATTGATGAAGCCACCGCAAATGTTGATCCTGAGA
>OVXI01000378.1_pt1 | contig 10682 bp, 11 predicted proteins | sample 1732031 | NCBI WGS metagenome assembly OVXI01 (sample SAMEA4545821, study PRJEB24839) | metagenome | biome: chicken; feature: ceca content | place: Italy | collected 2013-05 | reverse complement strand
ACCTCCCGACCGGAGGGAGGTGGCTTGGGGCGCAGCCCCAAGACGGAGGGAGCCAGCGGGCGCAAAGCCAATCTGATTGCCGGAGATAGTACCTCTCAGAGCCATCCCTTTTCCTATGCCGATTGGAGGAAGCGCCTCGTAAAATTGGCATAGCGTATCGGCAGTTATGAGCAAGTACCATCCTATAAGCAAATTGTCAGCGAACTCCCCGCTGGCTCCCTCAGTCACGGCTATGCCGTGACAGCTCCCTCCGGTCGGGAGCTACGGGGTGCGGTGCGAAAAAAGGGCTCGTTTCAAATTTTTTATTTTGCAACGAGCCCTTAATCTATCAAGACCCCCGGTTTTGCGGTGCAAAACCGGGGGATTTTCGTGGCTTGTTATCTGCGGCGCTTTTTGGGTTTTCCGGTGAGGGAGGAAAGAAGCTCCCAAACAAAGCTCCGGGACTGCTGCACCTTCCGCCGCTCCATATCCTTTGCCAGCTGCCGGAAAAACCGGCACCACTGGTCAGGGGAATAGGACAGCTGTCTGTCCAGAATCACATAGGGACAGTCCGGCAGCTTCCGGCCCCCCATGTTCCGGGCGAAGGCCTTGTCCACCCCCAGGGCCAGCGCCCAGGGCAGGAGATTGAAGAAGCAGTCCGGGTCCTGGCGCAGATCCGAGGCGGTGCCCCGCACCTCGCCCTTTCTCAGGTAGCTGCGAAGGCCCAGAATCTCCTCCCGGAGAAGGAGTCCTGCCTCTGTCCGTCTGCCGCCCCAGGCATAGAGCACGCCTCCCAGAAGAATCCCCAGCACGCCCAGGGAAACGGAAAGGGTCTCTCCTGCAAAAGCGCCCAAGGCCGCCAGCACCCCGGCGGCGGCCAGGCACAGCCAGCCCTGACCGGGAGTTCTCAGGAAGAAGTGGGACAGCCAGGGAATCATTTTCCAGGCGGCAATCCCACCGGCCAGACCAAAGACAGCCACCCACAGCCATTGCAGCACGCCGCCGCTGGCAAGAGGAATGGCAATGTTGATTCCCACGCCCACCCCCAGGAGGGAAAGAAGAGCCCGGAAAATTTTCAGGCTTCCCCGGCGGCCCTTCCGCAGCTCGCCCCCGGAAACGCCGGGAGCTTCCACCGCCTGGGCCAGCTGGACATAGAAGTTGGAGGCGGTGCTGACCGTGTCTCCTCTGGAAAAGAGCTTGCGGAACCATTTCCGCTCAAAACCACTGCGCTCATTGCCCATATCCATCTGCTTTGTGACCACCACCCGGTCCAGGGAGTACCGCAGGTGCAGATACCCCAGCTGAGCCCAGGACAAAATCATGGTGGTCAAATCGCAGGGCTTGAGGAACAGCACCGTGCCGGCCTGACCGGCGCTGTAGCCCTGGGGCGGGCAGGTACTGTGCTTCTTCCAGGGAATGGGGCACCGGAGGAAAATCAGCCAGTAGGCAAGGGCCAGGACGGCGCAGACGCCTATAACCAGGTCGTCCAGGTAGGTGCGCTGCACCGGCCGGGACACCTGGGGGAACATCTGGTCGGACACCCCCAGGGTCATGAGCAGGGTCTCGTGGTCCTTGAGGGACTGGGTGGTGGAGCCCTTGATCATGGCCCCTTCCTTGGTATAGGTCAGGTATTTTTCAATGCTGGCCTGATAGTATCCGCTGGTGAAGGCGGGGCTGCCGGGAATCTCCCCCGGCAGGGTAATGGAAAAGCCCATGGTGTCCACCGGGAGGGCGAAACCGGACATAAGGGGCAGCCGCAGCTCCAGAATCCCCTCGCTGTTTTCTTCCACCAGACCATACACCGTATAGTTGAGGGTAAAGGAAATGTCCCCGGTGACGCCGCCGTAGGCCTTTGACAAATCCACGTACAGCCGGTCGCCTCCCGAGGTGGTTTTGGCCCGGGAGCCGTTGAGGGTCACGTTGGCAGCCCCTGCGGGAATGGGGAAGCTCAAATCCCCCTGGGTCTGCTCCAGATGGAGGGTGACGGTGGTGGTCACCTGGCAGGAGCCGTCGGCGGCAACGGTGAGAAAGCTCTCCACCTGGGAGGCGGAGCTGGCCGCCGCTGCCGGAAACGCCAGGAGCAAAACCAGCACTGCGCCAAGCAGAATCCGTATGAAGCCCTTCATATGCCCACTCCTTTCCCGTTTTCTCTGAATTTTCTGGTATTTTATCACAAAATATTCCCCATTGCAAGGTGCGGCCCTACTGCTTTCGGGGCAGGTATAGGTTCAGGTCCACATCCCCGGTAATTCCCGGCACCGAGCCGGTGCAGGAGTACTGCCACATATCAATCTGATAGGGGTAGTCCATCCGGGTGTCGTACATGGCCAGCCAGAAGTGGTAGTCCGTCAGTTCATCCAGGTACAGCACCTCATTTTCGTGGAAATGGGGGTTGAAATAAATCATACTCTTATAGCCTTCCGCCTCTACCCGGCTGCAGAAGGTCTTGATGCAGTCCGTAAGGGTGCGGGCGTCCACATCTGCGGTGCGGGCGTCCTCCCCCAGGTACTCCCAGTCATAGATAAGGGGATAGGTCAGGGTGTACCCCTCCAGCAGGGACAGGGCATACTCCGCCTCCTCCAGAGCCTCCTGGGTGGAGATCGCCTGGGAGAAGAAGTAGGCGCCTATGGGAAGCCCTGCCTCCGAGGCTCCCTGGAGATTGGCCAGGGCCTTTTCGTCTGTGCTCAGCTCCCCGGACTCGGATCTGCGGTAGCCCAGACGGATGATGGCAAACGCTATCCCGGAATCCTTCACCTGCTGCCAGTCAATGTCTCCCTGCCATTCGGAGACATCAATGCCATGGGGGGCATCTTCCGTCAGGCAGGTGATGTAGCCGTTTTCCTCTACCCGGAAATCCTCCGGGCCGTAGGGGTTGGAGGGCAAGGTGGCGGCTGCCTCCGTGGTGGGCAGGGTGGTTTCTGCCTGGGCGGACTCTTTCAGGGCGTTTTGCACCAGTACCACTGCCAGCACCACCAGGGCAGTCAGTCCCACCAGCAGACCCAGCCCCAGTTCTATGTATAGCTTTGTTTTCTGTTTCATGGTCTCTCCTTAGTGGGCGCTGGCCAGGGGTCTGAGTACGCCGTAGGTGTCATACCGGGTGTCGTGGCTCTGGGCCAGGAACACCAGGTTCACCGCCGTGTCTGCCACGCCGCTGTCCTGGGCGGCCTGATCCGCCTCTGCCGCCTCAACCCCTTCCAGATACACCCGGGTGCGGCCTGTGGGGAGGGTATAGTCCCCGGCCTTCACAAAGGAAAGGGCAAAGCTGTCACTACAGCAGGCGTCCACCAGAAGCTGGGCGGTTTCCGTCAGGGTCTGGGACTTGTCCCCGGAGAATACAATCTGGTCGGTGGCGGGGAAGTAGAAGTCCGTCAGCACCACTTCGTCAAATCCTTTGGAGCGCAGCTCCTGAATCTGCTGCACCAGATAGTTCCGGGTGCCCTCGCTGGCGGGGTTGAGCCAGTAGCAGGAGGCATCGTCCATCCACAGATAGCCCCCGGAGGTGGGTAGGCCGTCGGGCACATGGTCCAGACCATAGTAAAAGTCCCGCAGGGCCGGCAGCCGGGCAATGAGGTACAGGCCCTTTTCGTTCATGCGGGTAATCAGCTGCTCCATGGCCTCCGTGTCAATGGCGCTGTTGCGCTGGGTGCTGACGGAGGACGCATAGAAAAAGCTGCCCTTGATGCTTTTTACATCCACCATCACCGGGGTGCCCTTGGGCAGGGCCTCCACCTGGCTGAGGATGGTGTCAAAATTTTCTGTTTCCAGCACCTGCTGGGTGATGTAGTAGCCGTTCAGCTGGGCCAGTGGCTGGTTGGCGGTAATGGCATCCTCGCCTTCATTGTAATAGATGCCGATGGTGGGGACACTTTCCGGCTCCACCGCCAGCTCCCCTTCGGAAAGCTCCTGGGACAGGGAAAAGTCCAGCCTTGCCCCCTCGTCCCGGGTATACACCACAAACCGGCTCAGCCACAGAATCCACAGTCCCCAGATTACCAGCCCAATCAGAGCCAGAATCAGAAGGGTGATGGCAATGCCCTTCAGCAGCTGCCGGGTACGGTAAGGAATCTTCATAAGGGCCTCCTTCCGGCGATGACGCACCGCCACTCCTCTTTGGCCCGGGTCTGCAAAACGGTAAGCCCAGCCTGCTCCAGAGCCGCCACCACCTCCGGCAGCCGCTCAGAAAGAATCCCGGAGCAGATAAGCCGGGTGTCGGGCTGCAAAAACCGGGGCAGCACCGGGGCAAGGGCGATAATCACATCCGCCACAATGTTCACCAGCACCACCCGGTAGCTCCCGGCGGCCAGCCGCTCCATAAGGGCGGTGTCTGCCGTCACGTTCCCGGTCAGGGCGGTGAAGGCCGGGGCGGAGAAGCCGTTGTAAGCGGCGTTTTCCCGGGCAATGTCCTCCGCCTTGGGGTCGATGTCCACGCCGATGGCAGACTTTGCCCCCAGCCGCAGGGCGGTGATGGACAAAATGCCGCTGCCGCTGCCCAAATCCAGGCAGGCGTCCCCGGGACGCACCCCCTCCTCCATGGCCTCCATCACCATCTGGGTGGAGGGGTGGGCACCGGTGCCGAAGGTAAGACCCGGGTCCAGAATCACCGGCAGCCTGTCCTCCGGGCAGGTGTCCGCCAGCCAGTAGGGCAGCACCAGAAGGCGCTTGCCCACAGGCTGGGGGGGATAGCTGTCCTTCCAGGACTCCTCCCAGTTCTCCTCCGGCAGGGCCGCCGCCTGGGCCTTCAGCCCCAGGGCGTCCAGAAGGGCGGTCAGCCGGGTAAGCCCGGCCTGGTCATCCTCCTCCAGATACAGCCGAATCCGGGACAGGCCCTGCAGCCGGTTCTGGAAGCCTTCGTCAATGTAATCCCAGTATGCTTTGTTTTCCTGCAAAAAAGTCTCAAATTCCTCCTGGTCCTCCAGAAGAAACTCGGAAAACCCCCCGGCGGTGAGAGCCTGCGCCACGGCCTCCGCTTCCCCGGCAGGGGGATTGATGGTAATTTCCAGCCAGTTCATAATTTTCTCCTTTATGTTGACTTCTCTTTATTCTATCGTATCTTGGGGGAAATGACAACACATATTCTGTGAATTTCCCGTTTCAATCCGGAAATCAGGCTGGAAATTGGAGGAAGGACTGGAAGGAGTGTTTTGAAAAATCTTGCATTTTTCCGGGGATTTCTATATAATATATGGAAAAGATACAAAAAGAGGAGAGGGTGCCGGTGGAAAGAGAGGTCAATCGTTACCAGGGATGCCTGCTGGGTCTGGCGGTGGGGGATGCCATGGGCTACACCATCGACGAAAAGTCCTGGCGGGAGATTCAGACCGCCTACGGCCCCAACGGCCTTCTGGGCTATGACATCGCCAACGGCGTGGTGGAGCTGTCCTCCTATACCCAGCTGGCGGCCTACATCGCCAACGGCCTTCTGGTGGCCCTCACCCGGGGCCGGCGGGAATACTACCTGCGGTATATTACCCTGGCCCTGAAGGACTGGCTCCGGAGCCAGCAGTTTTACCGGGACCCGGAAAAGCCCCTTTGCTGGGTGTCCCGGCTGCCGGAGTTTCGCCGCCGCCACTGCCGGGACAGCCGGATGCTGGACACCCTCCGCACCGAGGCCCTGGGCACCCCCTCCCGTCCCCGGAACCAGAATGCCGCCCCGGGGGCTCTTACCACCGCCGTGGCCCTGGGACTGAGCTTCCAGCCGGAGCGGATGGACCCGGCCTTTTTGGGTGTACTGGCGGCCCAGACCATGGCCCTGACCCACGGAAATCCGGAGACCATTCTCTCTTCTGTGGTTCTGGCCTACACCATCGCCGGGATTTTGCAGGAGCCGGAGTTTCCTTTGCAGCAGCAGTTTTCCCAGAGCATTGCCGCCATGGAGGGGCAGTTCTCCCGGGAGTTTCCCCAGGCGGCAGGCCTTTCCGATATGCTTTTGCAGGTGGTGGAGGGGGACAAAACCGGCAGCCGGGAGGCTATGGAGAGCCTTCACTGCCAGACCGCCGACCAGTGCCTGGCAGGGGCCATGTATGCAAGCCTTGCCTGCCATGGGGACTTTGACACCGGCATGATTCTCTCCGTGAATCATTCCGGCCGCTCCTCCGCTGTGGGGGCGGTCACCGGGGCTATTTTGGGTGCCCAGCTGGGGGCGGAGGCCCTGCCGGAGTTTTACCTGGAGGGACTGGAAGGGGTGCAGCCCCTTCGGGAGCTGGCGGAGGATTTGGCCAAGGGCAGCCCTGCCTCCGGCTTCTTTGACGACGATTGGGACCATAAATACACCCAGGGACTGCCCAGCGGGGGTTAAATCCGGGATTCCCGGGAAAAATGTTGAAAAAATCCCGGAAAAAGTCCCTCTGACCCCTTGCAAAATCCTATACAGGGTGTTATAATACGGATGTTGAGAGTTGACGATGGAAAGAGAGGGGTTCTGCCCCTCTCTTTTGTACTGAAAGAAGGGTATTGTTATGAAGATTACCGAGCAGGTTGCCTCTTTTGCCCAGCCGATTGTGGAAGCCAACGGCTGCTCCCTCTGGGACGTGGAATATGTCCGGGAGGGCTCCGAGCGGTTCCTCCGGCTGTATATCGACAAGGAGGGCGGCGTGAATATCAACGACTGCGAGGCCATCGCCCGGGCAGTGGACCCCATCCTGGACGAGAAGGACCCCATCCCCGAGAGCTACCACTTTGAGGTGTGCTCCGCCGGACTGGAACGGCCTTTGAAGCGTCCCGGGGATTTTGAAAAATTCATGGGCAGTCCCATCCTTGTAAAGCTCTACCGTCCCAGAAACGGCCTGAAGGAAATCCCCGGCATTCTCCGGGGCTACGAAGAGGGCAAGGTCACGGTGGAGGCCGGCAAGGAAACCATTACCTTTGAAAAGTCCGAGGTCGCCCTGGTGCGGCTTCGTGTGGAATTCTGATAGGAGGAGAAACCGACATGGCAAGAAACACAAGAGCCAAGAAAAAAGTGGAAGAGCCCAAGGTAGAGATTGGTGCTGAGATTTTCGCCAGCCTGAATGAGCTGGAAAAGCAGAAGGGGATTCCCGTAAACTATATGGTGGAGCGGCTGAAGCAGGCCCTCACCAACGCCTACCGGAAGGACCGGGAGGACCACCGGGATGTGCCCGGTGAGAACGTGGTGGTGGATTTGAGCGAGAAGGGCCTGTCCATGCACCAGATCAAGACCGTGGTGGAGGTGCCGGAGGATCTGGCTCTGGAAATCCAGATCGACGCTGCCCGGAAGATCGATCCCAACGTGCAGCTGGGAGACTCCGTGATTATCCCCATCGACATTCAGAAGTTCGGCCGGATTGCCGCCCAGACCGCCAAGCAGGTGGTGATTCAGGGCATCCGGGAGGCAGAGCGGGGAGCGACCTACGACAACTACGCCTCCAAGTCCCAGGAGCTGCTCACCGGCACCGTGCTGCGGGTGGACCCCACCGGGGATATGATCGTCCGCATCGGTCAGGGCGGGGAGCAGCATGACGCCATGCTGCGCCTCAGCGAGCAGATTCCCGGCCAGACCTATGAGCCCGGCGACCTGATTCGGGTGTATGTCATCGATGTGCACCGCAGCCCCCGGGGCCCCATGGTTCAGGTATCCCGCACCCATCCCAATGTGGTGCGCCGGCTCTTTGAGCTGGAGACCCCGGAAATCGCCGAGGGTCTGGTGGAGATTCGGAACATCGCCCGGGAGCCCGGTTCCCGGAGCAAGATTGCCGTCCGGGCCGTCCGGGAGGACGTGGACCCGGTGGGTGCCTGCGTTGGCCCCAGAGGCGGCCGTGTAGGCGCCGTGGTGGAGGAGCTCCACGGGGAAAAGATTGACATTGTGGTGTGGAGCGAAGACCCCTGCCAGTATGTCAAGGCTGCTCTTAGCCCTGCGGATGTGGTCAGCGTTTCCCTCATTCCCGGCCAGAAGGCCTGCCGGGTGATTGTGCCTGACGACCAGCTGTCCCTGGCCATCGGCAAGGAGGGTCAGAACGCCCGCCTGGCAGCCAAGCTGACCGGTTACAAAATTGACATCAAGCCTGCCAGCTCCGTAGAGGAAGCGCCGGAGCAGGAAGCTTAACCCCAGAAAAGGAGGCAGCCAGATGCAAAGAAAAATTCCTCAGCGGCAGTGTATGGGCTGCCGGGAGCGCAGGCCCAAGCAGGAGCTCATCCGGGTGGTGCGGTGCACCGACGGGGTTGTGCGGCTGGATTTTGGCGGCAAGGTCAACGGCCGGGGTGCCTATCTTTGCTGCAACCCGGAGTGCCTGAAGCGGGCCCAGAAGTCCAAGGCACTGGAGCGGAGCCTGGAAACCCCCATCTCCCGGGAGGTCTATGACCTGCTGGCAAGAGAAATGGAGGGGGCAAACCGTGGATAAAGCTTTGTTTTACCTGTCCCTGGCCCGGAAGGCCGGGCGCCTTGAGCTGGGAGAGGAGCCGGTAGGGGCTGTGGCCCGGGCTGGAAAAGCCCGGCTGGTGATTGCCGCCGCCGACGCCTCCGACCACACCTGGCGCAGAGCCAAGAGCTTTGTGGCGGGGACAGATCAGATATGTGTGAAGATTCCTTTTTCCAAAGACCAGCTGGGTCAGGCAGTGGGGCGGCAGAGCCTCGCTCTGGCAGCCCTCACCGACCCGGCTTTGGCCCTGTCCTTTCTGCAGGCCCTGAACCAGCCGGAGGCCCTCCGGCAGGAGCAGGAGGCCCTGGAAGGCCAGGTGCAGCGCCTTGCCCAGCGGAAGCAGGAGCAGAAGGCCCACCGGCGGAATGTGCGTATGGGAAAAGGGCATAAGAAGAAGTGATTTTGGAGGTGCGTGTATGAGTATGCTTAAGTATCGTTTGAAGGAGGTGGCGGCGGATTTTTCCGTTGCCCCCAAGGAAATTACGGAGATCATCTCCAAGTATTATGAAAAGCCCAAGTCCAACACCCAGGTGCTGACGGAGGAGGAGCTGAATGTGGTGTTTGACTACATGACCAGCCACAACCAGATTGCCTCTTTGGAGCAGGTGTTCCAGGCCCAGGCCAAGGCTGCCCCCAAGCAGGAGAAGCCGGCGGAGGCTCCCAAGCCCCAGAAGGCAGAGGCCCCCAAGCCGCCCAAGGCCCCCAAGGTGGAAGCTCCCAAGGCTCCCAAGGAGCCCAAGGTGGAAGCCCCCAAGGCGCCCCGGGAGTTTGTGCCCGCCGCCCCCGGCTCCGTGGAGGAGAAGATTGAGGTATTCCTGAAGGGCCTGCTGGAGCATATGGGCTCCGCCGCCGTCCCCCATGCCTGGAAGGATGGGGAGGATTCCTATCGGGTGGAGCTTACCGGCGAGGATCTGGGCTACCTGATTGGCCGCCGGGGCGACACCCTGGATGCGCTACAGCACCTGTGCAACTACTCCGTGAACCGGAGCGTGGACGGACATATCCGCATCAGCGTGGACGCAGAGGACTACCGGCAGAAGCGGGAGGAATCCCTCCGGCGGTATGCCCGGAAGAAGGCTCAGCAGGTGCTGAAGGCTCACCGCCGCACCACCCTGGAGCCCATGAACGCCTATGAGCGCCACCTGGTTCACGCCACCTTACAGGACATGGACCGGATTACCACCCACTCCGTGGGCACCGAGCCCAACCGCCGGGTGGTCATTGAATACGTAAGATAATCGGAAACCCCGGATGGTCAATGGCCATCCGGGGTTTTGATGTGTGAAACGCCAACATTTTGCCCTGTTCTAAAAGATTATGTGCCGCAGTACGGTGGAAGTGGCAGCTTCCCCAGATGGTGAAAAGGTCCTGAGGTTGGTCGGCACCATGCCAAAAATCAACAAAATTTTCTGAATATTATTGAATTGCACCGTTTCTTTTGTTATACTGTTTTAAGGTGATATAAAATGAATGCTTTAACCCGGTGTAATACAGCCATATCAAAATTAGAGCAACTGGTTCAGTCGGGGGAAACCACTGTCCCTGGCGATAAGCTGGAGCTATTCTATGCCTGGATAGAACAGCAATGCTGCTATTTGGAAAAGGAACAGAAACCCTTTGCCGTCTCCCAGGAACGCATACCTACAACCCTCACCATAGAAAATTATAATTACTTATCAAATAAAATACCTGAAATCCTAAGGAATCATTATGAATATAATGGCATAAAATATATTAGAAACGATACACCTATGTCAGATTCTGATGCCGCAGCAGTCTATTGTCGATTTTATCTAAGTTCCAGGAATATCGTTTGGATAGATTTTGGCTTTAATATTGGAAGTGAATTTGGCGGCAAGCATCCCGCTATTATTCTGAAAAATCTGAATAATGATGTTTTGATTGTTGCTCCGGTATCCACAAATGATAACAACAGCCATGCTGCGTCAAATACGGTCATTACTTTTTCCAAAACGGATATGTATAATATGCCTTCCATGAGGGAACGATTTACAAACATTACCCGCATTACCCCTGTGAGCATATATCGTCTTGACACAAAATCAAAAGTGGGCTCCCTAAAAAAAGAAAAATACCTGGAGTTGTTGGGAAAAGTCCGAAACTATTATTGACATTCCGTTGATTTGATGTTACCATAGTACCAGATGGTGGATATACGCTGTCGAAGATATTTTATATGGGTTTGCGGACCCGTCATATTTTACATGGAGGTCGCTCTTGGGGGCGGCCTTTCGTCTTGCATAAAAGAACGCCGCCTGGTAACAGGCGGCGTTGGTTTGTTACCTGTCTCTTATACACATCTGACGCTGCCGA
>OVXI01000372.1_pt1 | contig 10763 bp, 8 predicted proteins | sample 1732031 | NCBI WGS metagenome assembly OVXI01 (sample SAMEA4545821, study PRJEB24839) | metagenome | biome: chicken; feature: ceca content | place: Italy | collected 2013-05 | reverse complement strand
ATTATCATATTCCGCTTGCGCAGCTATTGTATGCAGGTGACGATGTAAGCGGTGAGGAGTGGGATTCTCGAAACTGGAATACCCAAAAGAATATACGATATGAATTGCTTCGCATTGCGATCGAAGTTGTAAAAAAATTGTAATTATGAAAGGTACAGCGATGAAGATAGAGATTGAAAAGGATTTCCCGCAGTATTTTAAACCTGCCTACCCGGAGGAATTTGAATTGTTTCACCATTTTGAGGTAACAGCAGGAATACCGACCGTTCTGTTTGCAATTACCACTTGGAAAGAAAACGGCAAGCCGAATGTGTGCTTTCATTCTTGGAGTTGTTTTCACGGAGATAAAACAGCTTTTTTTGCCGTGATGGGAAATTTATATCAGCATACTCATACCTATGCCAATATCCAAAGGGAAAAATACTTTTGTATTAACTTTCTCCCGATAAGCTGCTATGATAAGCTGGTAAATACCATTCATCAGAATGAATGGGACGATGACGAATTTGCCGCAGGAGGCTTTACTGTTTCCAAAGGCAAAACCATTCACGCACCAGCGATCAGCGAAGCGTTTCTCACGATGGAATGTACCCTGAAAGAAATACAGGATTTAAGTGGTGCGGGGATTACGGCTATGGTAATCGGACAGGTACAACATATTTCTGTTGATAAGGAATACGCACAAGGCTATGAAAGACGGTATGGAAAAGATGGTTTTATGATGTTAGTACCTGCACCGCAAGACCTTGTTACTGGTGAACCAAATCAATCAGCTATTGCTACTATAAATATCGAAAAATATGATTGATAAATCCTAAGTTGTCTAGCAGAAAATTGCCAGGTTCTTCAAGGGCGTGATAGATAAATATAAAATTGGGGGACTTGATTTCTCGCATCCCCCCAGTGTATAATGAACTCAGAAAGGTAATCAGATGCAAGATCTGATGCCCTCAGTTAATTCAGTATTTCATAGAAATAGCATCCTTGACTTTGGACGGTACAGGATGCTATTTCTTATTATGTCGATTATCTATGTAAGTCAAAGCCGCAAAAATAACTAACAGTAAAGTCAGGACTTCTGTGATAGTCATGGGCATCACCCTCCTTTTTTACTAGAGGGCAAGATCGAAAAGCATCCGTCTTTCTGGTTCAGTTATACCGGAATAGTATAGCATGACGCATCGCCATGAGCAATAAAAATATATGGAAAGAAACGGCAATATTGCAAAATTCACTTTGTTGCGCTGCCGCTTTTTTTATAGGTTCTGCCGGATAATCCGTGTGATCAGGCCCACCGCCACATTGCGCTCCTCATCAATATGCGTAACGACAAAGGATACCTCATCCTTTTTCCCTACGGTACGGGGATCATAGCAGGAATGGGCGATGGCGTTGACGCCAATCGAGAGCCGGACGAATACGGTGCCTTTGTGGATATCTTCCACAACACCGGCATATTTGCCCTGCACCTTGCATTTCTTCATATTTTCCTTGCTGGTATTGCCTTCTACGCTTTTGACATCTGCATGGACGGTGATCTGCTCCGGAGACTCTGCTTTTACATCCAGGATCCGCACCAGGATGTGATCCCCCACACGGAACCGCTCCCTGGCGTCTCCCAGCCAGTCAAAGGACAGATCCCTTGCCAGGATGGAAGTCTCCACGCCAAAAATTTCAGCACGGACAACCTTTTCTGCCACAGCGATCACCCTGGCCTGCACGATGCGGTCTTCGCAGACCTTGGGCTTCCCGGATGTGTCTGTATCCAGATAGAAAATCTGGCGTTTCTTCAGCATGGCTTCCTTCCGGCTTGCCACAATACTGCGTGTCTTGGCATCTAATCCTTTCACCAGAAAATCAATCTCACACCCCAGCATATTATTGAGGATTTTATTCTGCCGCAGGGAAAGCTCCCCGTAATCGTGGGCGTTATCCTGGACAAGATTCAGCATCATTTCCGAGATGGGGATGACGGTACGGAAGTCCTTATAGTAGACAATGGCAATCAGACTGCCGGCCTCCGTTTTTTCAATGCCGCCCAGTTTCCCGGTAAGGATTTTCCGGGTGCGGTAGGCGTTCTGGATCTCGTGCCAGATGAGATCCGCTTTGGACTGCGGCGTTTCCAGCTGAGCATCGGCGTCCAGGGTAAGGATAGAAGTTACATGGTTCAGTTCGTTTGGCATAAGCTGCCTCCTTTCAAAAATTAAGACATAATGGAATCTTTATCCAGCGGAACAATCTCCTCTGGATAATCCGGAAATTCTTCCGGCAGGTCACTAAGCTCTTCCGGCTGCCCGGAAGGGTAAGCGTGCTTGTCCGGTTCCCGGCGAAGCGGTTTCTCCTGAGAGGGAAAGGCAGGGCGTCTGCCGCTGCGGCCAGGCCGGGGCTTTTTCTTTAAATTCTCCGCAAGAGTCGGTGTATAGTCGTATTCTTCCTGCTCGGCCATCGCCCGCCACTGGGGAACATGGTCTGCCGCCTTTCTTGGAATCAGTTTTTTGGAATCCGGGTGGAGCGTATAATCGTATTTCTCCACTTCCAGGATCTTCTGTCCCCGCAGGATGATGAGCGCTTTATTCAAGGGGAGGCGCTGGATCTCATCTGGTGTCAGGAGCTTACGCTTCCCTATGGAGCGGGTCTGCCGGTACTCCGGCGTGTAGTCAGAAACCCGCCAGGAATTGAGCTGTTTGGCTTCGCTGCTGACTCCAACCGTCACATCTCCGGACCGGTTGGATATAAAGGTGGCGGTCACTTCATCGGTACAGCCTAAGAATAACTGGCTGTCACAATTCCCGATAATTTCCTGCCATTGGTTCAGCGGATACCGGTTCTGCATCTGGGGCAGATTCTGGAAAATACAGGAAATGCTTAAGTTCCGGCTCCGGATAACGGAAATTTTTTTGTTCAGCTCCAAAATGGCGCCGGTATTGGCCAGCTCGTCCGCCAGAATATGTACCGGAACCGGCAGCTTCCCGTCCACGCCCTCTTTGTCCGCAAAACGGACCAGCTTGATAAAGATAAAAGTCATGAACAGGGAGGAGAGGAAATCAAAGGTGCTGTCCTGGTCTGAGGTGATGCAGAAATACGCACATTTCTGTTTGCCCGGCAGTGTCAGGTCGATCTCGTCATAGGAGGTGATCTGCCGGATCAGTTTGTTCTGGAACACCTGCAGCCTGGCACCCAATCCGATGATGACGCCGGAGCGCACTGTGTCGCTGGCCTGCTTATAGATGCAGTAAGGTACTTTTGCCGGATGGGATACCGGAAGCAGGTCAAACAGGCTGTTCAGTTCTTTCTCGGAACTCATAGTCAGCAGCTTGTACACTTGTCCGATATTTTTGACTTCCGGCGGGAAACCCTGGTCTACATACAGAACCAGGGCTTTCAGCAGGTTCATCTCCGCATTATCCCAGAAATGATCCCCTTTAGCAGAGCCGGTATTCTGGATGATGACATCCGCCAAGACCTGAGCCATCGTCTCAGAACCGTTGATCTCCATGAGACAGTTCCAGCTGTCGGAGTTTTCCGGGTTGACCAGGTTGAAACATTTGACGGTATAGCCTTCATTCTCCAGATACACGGACATACTTTCATAGAGTTCGGATTTCGGATCGGTAATGATGAGACTTTCTCCTGGTCCGTCAATTCCGCGGGCAACACTTTGGAAGATAGCATTTCGGACATAGGCACGGCTCTTCATGGAGCCGCTGGAGCCGTAGACTGCCACATTCCGATTCATATAGGTGTGGTAGGGCAGGCAGACAGCCTTGCCATTCAGCTTGCCTAAGATGGTGCCTTTGCTTTTCTTTACATCAGAAGTCAGCTCCAGGACTTTATGCATTTCCTCCGGCGTCATGAAACCGGAGGTTCCATAGGTTCCTTTGGTCGAGTAGTTCAGGTTCCGTTCCCGGTCTGCGACTTCGCCGTTGCGGTCATAGCCCATCCGCATGAGCAGGAAGATCAGCAGCCCAAATACCACAAGGCAGATCCCAATCCCATACAGGTTATACGGAAAATCGGTGACTGCCTGGAAACAGGCTGCCGGATGCGGGGATGGCATCGGTGGGGAACTGCCATTGCCCGGCGTGTTACCAGCGGCAGTCCAGATGCGATAGTTTCGGATAAACTGAGCGATATAGCCGCCTGCATATAAGGTGCAGAGGCTGATGGGAAGCAGATAAATGAGCTTCCACCATTTACGGTTCATGCAAAAACCCCTTTCTAAACTTAGAGAGGTCAATACTGGAGAACCGAATGTCGGCGGTCAGATATCGTTTCAGACAGGGGATTTGGAAATCAAAGCAGATCATCACCCCCTTTCTGCCATATACATTCAGCCCGGTATTGAATCGGTTAATTCGGTGCAAGTCAAAATCATATGCAAGAACCGCAGGGTTCCCGGAAGCGTCCACCCCATCATGGTCGATGGGAAGGTCTGGCTGCCGGGAACCTAAATCGGATAACAGTAACTGGTCCAGCTGTTTCATGAGCCGTGGCCGGACCAGCAGTTTCAAAAGCGTTTCACCTTCCGGTGTGTTTGGCAGATAGTGAAAGTGTTCATAGGATGTATCCGCTACAAACAGACTCTTTTTGTATCCGCCGGTACTGGTCAGGAGCTGGTAAGCGGTGTCCATGTCCTTCCCGGTCAGGATCGCCCGGACTTTCGGATGTCCCGTATAGGGGAAATCCTGCAGGTAATGCTGCAGGAAGGCGTTCAGCCGTACCTCTGTCCGGTATTCCCACTTGAGTACATGGTCACCGGTGTTATACAGTGCATAGGCACAGTGGGGAGCAAGCAGCACCCCCATGCTCCGGGAATTTCTGATCTTGGTTGCCTCTGAACCGATGTGCTTAAACTCCCGTGATGAGTAAAAAAGGGGCAGGTTCCCCATAGTGAGGATACCGGCTTCGCGGCCTTCCCTGAAAATATCCGGTTTCTGGTCAGCAAAGAACGGGATGCCGGCGCTTAGGAGAGTCAGATAGGTTTCTGCTTTCTGGTACAGACGCAGCCGACGGGTTACTTCGCTTCGGACCTGATTGGTTTCGGTATTCCCGGTGAGGAAGTCACGGAAACGCTCCGGATTTTGAGCAAGGAGCATCTGTTTAGCCCGTCCGGTCAGGCGATAGCCCCTTAAATGATCCCGATAGTGAGTCCGCAGCAGTTTTTGTGCCTTTAACTCTGTAATGAGCTTTTCTCCATAAGAGGGGCTTGGGATCAGACGGGTAAGCTGGTCAGCAGGAAATTCCCCGCAAAGAGCGACCATTTCCAGGAGCCTGTATTTCTGGGAGGTAGAAGGATACAAAATCAGTCACCCCTCCTTCCGGTAGTTACCCATGTAAGTCTGTACTTGGGTAAAAAGTTGTGCTTCCCGGCAAACAAAAAAAGCAGGGATTTCCTGCTTTCAAAGGATGTTTTACCAATGTCGGATAAAATGACGGAAAAATCATGAAATTTCCGATATGGTTTCAATCTCGTTTTTTCGTCCTTTCAGCCATTGGGGAAACCGGGATTTTCCCATCACATAGATGACAGTATGATCCGTATCTCCCAGCTCCGTGGTGTGGTAGGAGTCGCAGTAAAGCCCGCTGTCATCCACCATGATATAGGTGGCAATCGTGTCCAGAAGCTGTTTGAACTCCAGGTTATCGTAATCACGTACCCGGTCAAATGGGCCGTTCCGGTCATAGATCTGGCTGAAGCAGACCACACATTCCCGGTACAGGGGAAGGGAATGGACCGTCAGGTAGTTCTGCAGCGCATAGTTCAGCGGCTCATGGAGAAAGGCGGCGTTGACGTGCTGCTTTCTTTTGGGAAGCAGGCCCGGAAGCGTAATGGAGATCAAATCTTCGTCCTGGCAGATCGCAATCCCCTGGGCATCCGCCGCCTCCATTAAATATCCACCCCGTTTTTCCGGGGCGGCCAGACAGACCAGGTTCCGCATCTGGCAGGCGATCCGCTCAGCACGCAGCGCAGCGTTCATACTCAGATCCCCGTAGTTTTCCGGATATGCACGGATATCGGTGGTTTTCAGTGCAAAAACCGTGTTGTTAAGTTTCTGGATCTCTCCTTCCAGCTTCGCAAGCCGTTCATAGAGTATTTTCTGGTTTGAAATGGTGTATTACCTCCTTCCGTAGTAGCTGACAGAGCCGGAGTCATCCACGACACAGAAAGCAAGCACCCCTTCAATCGAGAGTTTCGCCGCCTGCTGGATATTTTCCAGCACCACAAGACGCAACACATCGTGGAGGGGAATGGATTTCATCACATGATCCACCAAAATTTCCTGTTCCAGCGGCACATAGAGGATTTCATATTCCTCATTCTCTGAAAAGAAGTGAAGTTTAACAGGAAAATCCCCGCTGGTATGGAATACGATGGGCTTTTCAAAATCCAGTAAAACCCAGAAGGCGGCAATCGTGCCTCGATCCGGGTTTTTGGCAGCCTCCGGGCTGTCACATAACAGGCCGGCTTCCTTATCATGATAAATCCTTCCCTGCTTGACCAGGCTGGTGATCAGCGACTTGATGGAGTCCTGGTTACCAAACATCTTCATTACCTGCTCATACTTGAGGGCATGGTAGGTGGTCAGGAAGCGCAGGAGCTTTTCTCCTTCCCTGTGGTATATCTGATCTCTTGTTTTCATGCCGGATTTCCTCCGTTCAATAGAATGTGCGTGTGCTGTACGTAGAGCATACGTAGAAATTTCTACTTATTATATATGTAGGCTGTACGTACAGCAGTCAGCGTTGGTTTATGGGTACAAAAAAAGCACCGCCGAGGGTGCTGTAAAAAGAAAACTATAAGCAATACCTATTGTAGCATGGGTAAATTTACCCTGCAATCGCAGAACCGGGACAATCCTATGCCGGAGCTGTGCCACTTCCTACTCCGGGAAGAATTTATTCAGGGTGTCTATGGTTTCCTTTGCCGTATAGCCCCAGAGGATGCTGCTCAGAGCTTCTATCGCCAGGTGGCGTTTCCGGTAGTATGTACGGTAGGAGATATTGGGAATGTGCTGCTCCAGCTTTTCCAGGATCTCTTCCGTGTTCTTCAGCTGCTGTGGCGAGAGAAAGGCATAGTAGAGGATCCAGTAATACTGCTCCCCGTATTTGTGGTTATTCCGCAGAAGATCTACGGAAGACTCCAGCAGCTTCAGCATCCGGTTGCTCCGCTCAATGCTTTTGGCACGTTCCGCAATATCACTTCCTGCCAGGTCTGCCCCAGCTGCATAAATGGAATCCAGGAACTCATCAATGCTGGAACCGTACTGCACCTTGAACTGGTTCTCCATCTGGTGAACGACCACTTTCAGGCTGTATGTGGCATCCCGGTAACGGCGCAGGAACTGGTACGTATCATGAAACCGGGGATTTTCTTCCGGTGCTGGAAAGTCCTGTCCTTTACGCTTCGGCATACAGATCACCTCCTTCCTGACTTCCGGTTCCCGGATTTTCCGGTACTTGCGGGGGAAGATCCGGCAGTAAGATTTCCGGCGGTTCCATTCTGTGCATCCTCTTAGCTCGCTGTCCTATCCTGCCCTCTTTCGGAAGGGCAGTGTTCGCCAGTACGGTTCGGCTCTGCTGTCCACCCTTCTTCTCAGGCTCCAGCTTTGCAGACTCCGGCCTGGGTTCTATGGTCAGCTCAAACCGGTAGTTTGCGGCTCCAAAGGGGCAGATAATATTTAGACCAATTACAGGTATACTATCCTTGCAGTCTGATAAAGGAGATAATATATACCTGGTCCGGGGGCAGTGACAGCAGGAAATCCCTTGTGTATCCAGGAGTTTGGCGACTTTTTTGACCATGTAGCGGATGTGCGAAATTGGAACGCAGGGAATGGGATTTGAAACAGTAATCTGTTCATCCGTCACCGTTTCTGGTACGCACACAGACTCTGGTTCTGCGGGTTCCTCTGCAGGTGTTTCTTTTGGAATGTAAATCGGCAGTTTCATTTTCATGGCGATCTCCTCCTTGTCAATCAGTACGTCGCTGATGTTAAACATAATGGAAAGGTAATTGTTCAGGTAAATCATGCTCCCGTGATTTCCACGGAAGGATACCAGGGTGATCAGGTTCATCTTCTCCAGCTTTTTTAATAGCCTTGAGACAGTAGGTTTGGAATGTCCCCACCGTTCTCCCAGCGTCTGGAAGCTGGTCAGGGGGGATCCGGTATTATTCCGATAGTAGACGACAGGCCCGGTGTCAGAGCAGAGGACAGACGGGTCATTGTATACAGCATGGATCCACAGATCAAGCAGAATGTCCATTTCCGAGCATTTGCCTGCCTGGATCAATTTATGGGCTTTTCCAATTGGAAAAAAGAAAAAGCCGGTATCCTTTTTACAGGGATAATTGTATTTCAGGGCAGTATTATCATCCTGCCAGTCAGTGATCCGGAATTTGACCAGGCGGTTTTTCTCCAGCAGGGAATAGGTAATGCAGCTTTCCTCCTGGAGATGCTTCAGGATGGATATGGCCTGATGCTGAAACCGGCAGCGAAACCAATCCTGCAGTTCTGAGATGCTGCAGATCCATTCTCCAGGTGAGAGCGTATAAGTGAGCTGCTCCATGCGCCGGTTTGAATTGCTGTAATTGGCGTAGGAGCAAAGAATCAGATACCAGAAAAGAAAAGAGCCTCCGGTGGTTCGGATGCTCCTGTCATTTAATAAGGTCTGTATGAAGTTGCGGTAGATCCGGCAGCGTGGAAAATCTACGATTTGTTTGAGTTCTAATTGGTATTCCATAAGTAAGCCTCTCTTTCTGAAATAAAATAGAGACAGCATGATGATGCTGCCTCTAGCCAATAGTTCGGTTGAATGTCACCTTTTTTCTATTAATTCTGGGTGTGAGGATATCCTGCCAATATCCCTCCATCATCCCTTTTGTGCCTAAAAAGTCTTGTCAAACTCAAATTCTTGATTTATACTGAATTTGCAAGAAACTTATTATTCAGGCTGTTTCGAGCCGGTAAAAATCCCCATTTTTTCGGGACTCTAAGTTCCATTCAGTACCAAGACGTTCTGGGAAAATCGACTGGCACATATGGACTTAAAATCCCGTGGGTAGTGATACCCGTACCGGTTCGATTCCGGTCTGCGGCAGTGAGTAAAGATGAGAGGAACGTTGGATTTACAGCGTTTCTTTTTTCTTGCATTGCGTATGTGATTGAACTATAATTGTGGGAAACACAGGGGAAACCCTTGAAATTACGGGGCGCAAAGAATATTTGCGTGTGATTTTTGCGGATGCAAAGGCCCTTTGATAGACATGATCTGTTTTCTTCAATATGATTTCCACAAAAGGAGGCGAACTATCATGACACTTGGAAGCAACATTCAAAAAATAAGAAAGGAGGCACATCTGTCTCAGGAAGATATGGCGGAGCTGTTCCATGTATCAAGGCAGACTATATCTAACTGGGAAAATTCGAAAAGTTATCCAGATCTGGAAACGATCGTAAAGATCAGTGATAGTTTTAACATCTCCTTAGATATTTTATTGAAGGAGGATCTGATCATGGTAAAAACATTTGACAACGAAATAAAAAGCACGAAAAAATATGCGAGGGCGCTGCTGGCAATAGCTATTGTACTCGCACTGTTAGTTGGAAGCTTTGCGATCTATTCCTGCGTATACTTCACCACGAAGAATCGGCTGGAGAAAAATTTTGCAGAGCAGTTAGAAGAAAATGACTTCTATAAGAATAAAGGCGGGTACTATTCTATGAATTATAAAGACGGAGTTGTATATGCCGTACCGAATCAGTCGATGCCGAGGATTCTGGACTTTGCTTTGCATTTCCATGTGAGTAATGTGATGTGTGATATTGATCTTGAAGATACCTATGTACAGATTGTATGGATGGATAACAATGAGTTTTCCGCTTCGGCAATCTCCAAGGAGGACGAAGAAATAGTAGGAAGCACAGCGGATTTCAAAGAAAGTGATTTTGCGGATATGGAGAAGCTGGCCAGTGAGCTGGGCATTCCAGAAGAAGAGATAAGCGGGATCATCGAAAAAGGAAATGAATTATGGGAGGAGTTCTATTCAAAATAGCAGTCTTTCATAATTAAGAGCAATGTTTGTAAGAGGCTGTTACAGAGCCATCAAATCAGATGGTTTTTCAACAGCCTCAAAATTATTTACAGTTATTTACCGGTATTCTTCACCGAGGAAATACGCGGCTTTATCGGCATATTTTTTCTGTTCTTCCGCAAATAGTTCCTGCAGAAGTCCTGTTTCTCCCTTTTCCCGGTATTCCTTCAGGCCGTCAATATACCTTGTACGGTACTGATCTTCCAGTACGACCGGGATCAGGTCTGCTTTTAGGCACTCGCGGAACAGGAGAAGTCTTCCGGTTCTGCCGTTGCCATCCTGAAAGGGATGGATGCTTTCATACCGGGCGTGAAATTCTGCCATGACTGCCAGTGATTTTTCAGGAATCCTGTGATACCAGACGAGCAGCTCATTCATTTTGTCAGGGACGTCTTTGGGAAGAACAGTCTCATACATGCCGATCATATTGGGGCGCTTCTTATAATCACCGATGGCATAACCATTGGCACGGTCTTCGAACACTCCGCTTTTCAGTTCATAGTGGAACGCTTTGATCAGTGCCTCGTTCAGAGGCTCGTCCAGAGTATCCACCATTTTATTAAACATCAGGAAGTGGCCGTTCGTCTCCTCCACATCTTTCGCCCGGTAGTAATCGTCACTTTTGGGGAGCATTCCTGTATCGAAAAGAGATGCGGTCTGTTCTTCATTC
>OVXI01000368.1_pt1 | contig 10789 bp, 11 predicted proteins | sample 1732031 | NCBI WGS metagenome assembly OVXI01 (sample SAMEA4545821, study PRJEB24839) | metagenome | biome: chicken; feature: ceca content | place: Italy | collected 2013-05 | reverse complement strand
AAGATAGGGTCCCTCTGCGGGGGCTGGCGAAAGCCGGCCCCCGCATTGTTTGTTTTACTTGCCGCCACATCCCACCGCTTGCCAAAACCGGGCCTCTTGTTTATAATAAAATCGGAGAGATTTACCCTGACAGATAGCCCCGGCGAGCGTCAGCTCTGCCGGCGCGCCGGGCTCTATGGGCTGAAACCTTCGGATTTGTGCGGGATGTTCTTTATTTTGTCATATCTCTCCCGTATAATAAGAAGCGTATCGCACTGTGCAACGCGCAGGGGAGGGGGCAGGTCTGCCCGGCCCCTGCCCAAGGCTGTAAGGAGAACATCATGGCTAACGAAAAGATCCTCGTCGTGGACGACGACCAGAATATCTGCGAGCTGCTGCGGCTCTACCTGACCAAGGAGGGGTACCAGGTCACCCTGGCTTCGGACGGGGAGGACGCCCTGGCCAAGTATGGGCAGGTCAAGCCGGACATGGTCCTGCTGGATGTGATGATGCCCAGGCTGGACGGCTGGGAGGTCTGCCGCCGCATCCGCAAGGAGGGGGACACCCCCGTCATCATGCTGACCGCCAAGGGCGAGACCTTCGACAAGGTGCTGGGCCTGGAGCTGGGGGCCGACGACTACATCGTCAAGCCTTTTGACAGCAAGGAGGTGGTGGCCCGCATCAAGGCGGTGCTGCGCCGGTGCGCCGGCGGGGCGGCCGCGGCCGAAAAACCCGCCGAAGGGGTGGTGGAGTTCGACAACCTCCGCCTGGATATGAACAGCTACGAGCTCAAGGTCAAGGGCAAAGTGGTGGAGGCCCCGCCCAAAGAGCTGGAACTGCTCTACTGCCTGGCGTCCCACCCCAACCGGGTCTACACCCGGGACCAGCTCCTGGACGAGGTGTGGGGCTTTGAGTATTACGGCGATTCCCGCACCATCGACGTCCACGTCAAGCGCCTGCGGGAAAAACTGTCCGGCGCCTCCGACAAGTGGGAGCTCAAGACCGTCTGGGGCGTGGGGTATAAATTCGAGGTGCGTCAGTAATGCGCAAAAGCATATCGGTGGCCTTTTTTTCCACCGTGGCCACCCTGATGATCCTGGGCGTGGCCGTGATGGGCCTGTCCCAGCTGGTGCTGTTCAGCCGCTATTTCGCGCAGGAGCGCTTTGCCACCCTGGACGACGTGGGGGACCTGGCCGCCCGCACCGCCACCTATGTCTGGAAGGGCCTGGACGAGCAGGTCGAGCAGAGCGCGCCGGAAGGCCAGGACAGCAAGGTCGCCGAGCGCCTCAAGGCCATCCTGGGCCAGGTGGACCTGATCGGCCAGAGCGCCAATGTCTACCTCTTCTTTACCGACAGCGAGGGGCAGGTGGTGCTGGCCTCCAACAGCGACCACCTGACCGGCGACGCGGTGCCCGCCGACGTCCTGGCCCAGGTGGCCGGGGCCGAAGGCGGCGTCTACCACGAGCTGGGCAAGATGGGCGGCGCCTTTGACGAGCGGTTCTATGTCTCGGCCCGGCCCATCCTGCGGGGCGATGAGCCCGGGGCCTACCTCTTCGTCTGCGCTTCGGGCCAGATGCTGGAGGCGTTTGTGGGGCGGTTCGGTTCCAACTTCCTGCTGTCGGCCTGTCTGATGCTGATCTGCGCCAGCGTGCTGACCATGTTCCTGATGCGCAACCTCACCGAGCCCCTCCACCGCATCAGCGAGGCGGCCCAGAAGTTTGGCGGCGGGGACTTCTCGGTCCGGGTGGAGGACGTGGATGGGGACGGCGAGATCGCCGACCTGGCCCGCACCTTCAACACCATGGCCGCCAACCTGCAGGAGATCGACTCGTCCCGCGGGCAGTTCATGGGCAACATCGCCCACGAGCTGCGCACCCCCATGACCACCATCAAGGGCTTCATCGACGGCATCCTGGACGGCACCATCCCCCCCGAGCTGCAGAACCATTACCTGCAGCTGGTCTCGCAGGAGACGGGGCGGTTGGCCCGCCTGGTCCAGAATATGCTGGACCTGTCCAAGCTGGAATCGGGCGAGTACCAGGTCAACGCCCGGATGTTCAATATCTGGGAGACCCTGACCGGGGTGGCCCTCTCGGCCGAGCAGCGGATCAACGACGGCCAGATCGACCTGGAAGGGCTGACCATGGACGAGCGGGTCCTGGTCTACGCCGACCCCGACCTGATCCACCAGGTGGTGTATAACCTCCTGGATAATGCAATCAAATTTACACCTCCCGGAGGCATCATCCGGTTCAGCGTCGAAAAACTGGGCCCCGAAGCCGAGATCGCCATCTGGAACAGCGGCCAGGGCATCAGCCCCGACGCCCTGCCCTTTGTGTTCGACCGCTTCTACAAAGAGGACAAGTCCCGCGGGCTCCACGCCCGGGGGGCGGGCCTGGGCCTGCACATCTGCAAGGTGCTGGTCAATCTGTCGGGCGGGCAGATCCGGGTGGAGAGCAAGCAGGGGGAGTGGTGCCGCTTTGTCTTTACCCTGCCGGTGGAAGTGCCGGGCCGCGGCGACCTGCTCAAGCTGTCCGACGACACCACCCAGGAGGGCCCCGACGGCCGCCCCGGCTGACCGTTTACGTCATTTCGGTGAAAAAGACGGCGGCGGATTTGATTTTTGGGCCGTTTTCGTGTACACTAAAATGTGGCCGCTGCGCTGCCGCGGCCGGGACGAAACGGAATAAAAATTTTTGATACAACGGAGAGTAGATCTATCATGGCGATCATCAGCCCATCTATTTTATCTGCCGATTTCTGCCGCCTGGAGGAGGACTGCCGCCTGGTGCTGGACGCCGGGGCCCAGATGCTCCACTTTGACGTGATGGACGGCCACTTTGTGCCCAACATCAGCTTTGGCGTGCCGGTGCTGGCCAGCCTGCACCGGGGGATGCCCAGCGCCTTTTTTGACGTACACTTGATGATCAGCCATCCGCTGGACTATGTGGACGCCTTTGCCGGCGCGGGGGCGGGCCTCATCAACTTCCACCTTGAGTCGGAGGATGACCCCGGCGACGTCCTGCGCGCCATCCGGGCGGCGGGGTGCAAGGCGGGCATGACCATCAAGCCCGACACCCCCGCCGACGATCTGTCCACCTGGCTGGACCAGCTGGACCTGGTGCTGGTGATGAGCGTGGAGCCCGGCTTTGGCGGCCAGAAGTTCCAGTCCTCGGCCCTGCGCAAGCTGGAGGCCCTCAAGGCGGCGCGGAAGGCCCGGGGCCTGGATTTCCTGCTGGAAGTGGACGGCGGCGTCAACGCCGGGACCGCGCCCTTCTGCGTGGAGGCCGGCGCCGACATCCTGGTGGCGGGCAGCGCCATCTTTTCGGCGGCCGACCCTGCCGCCGCCGTGGGGGCCCTTGCCTCCCTTTGACTCTCCCTTGAACGAGGATGATCCATGGAACAAACGATACGAGAACAACAGGCGGCAGCTCTGGCCCGGACGGGCGGCTATTATAAGCACATCTGCTGGATGGCGCTGCCCCTGGTCTGCATGTCGGCCTATCTTTACGGGCCGCGGCCGGTCCTGCTGTGCCTGGTGGCCCTGCTGACCGGCAACCTCTGCGACCGCCTGGTGGCCCTGCTGCGCCGGCGGGTCTACCGCTCGGGCGACTGGTCCAACGAGAGCTTTGCCCTGGTCATCGCCCTGCTGATGCCGGCCACAGTCAGCTGGTATGTGCTGGTGGTGGCGGTGCTGGCGGGCGTCCTGCTGGGCAAAGAAGCCTTTGGCGGCTACGGCAGCTATCCCTTCCACCCGGCGGCGGTGGGCTATGTGGTGGTGGCGGTGTCCTGGCCGGAGCAGGTCTTTCTCTACCCGCAGCCCTACGCCCAGATCCCCCTGTGGGACCCCTCGGGGGTCAGCCTGATCAGCGGGATGAGCAGCACCCTGCGCAACGGGGGCCTGCCCACCGTGAACAGCTGGTCCCTGATCCTGGGCGAGTTCGCGGCCCCGCTGGGCAGCGGCGCGGTCCTGATCCTGCTGGCCTGCGCCCTGTTCCTGATCGCCCAGAAGGACCTGCGCCTTCCCGCGGCGGTCAGCTTTCTGGCGGCCTGCGCCGTCATCGTGTTTTTCTTCCCGCGGCAGGCGGACCTGCTTCACACCGGCCTGATGGAGACCGCCCTGCAGCGGCTCAACCTGGTCAAGTACGAGCTGGTCAGCGGCGCCACCCTGTACAGCGCGGTCTTTTTGATCAGCGAGCCCTACACCTGCCCCCAGCGTAAGCTGGGCCAGGTGCTGTACGGGGCCCTGCTGGGCTGCGTCAGCATGAGTTTCCGTTATTTTGGCGTGTATGAGACGGGGGTCTGCTTTGCGATCCTCATCATGAACAGCCTGTCGGGCTGGCTGGACCGGGTGGTCCACCGGTTCTACAGCCTGCCCGGCAAAGCCGGAGGAAAGGAGGCCGCCGGATGAAACAGCAAAAGGCGGAGATCATCCTCCGCGACCCCGGGCGCTATGCCCATCACGACCGCATCTTTTTGAACAACCCGGTCATCATGCAGGGCATGGGCCTGGCGCCCCTGGTGGTGCTGGCCACCAGCGGCCGCAACGCTCTGATGCTGGCGGCGGCGGTGGCCCTGCTGCTGACCCCCTCCCGGGTGGTCAGCTACTTCCTCAGCAAGCTGGTGCCCCTGCAGGAGCACGCCAGCGAGGAGGAGCTGCGGGCCAAGCTGCTGCCCCGGGGCCTGATCTACAGCGGCACCGCAGCGGTGGTCTATATGGCGGTCTACCCGCTTCTGGACCGGCTGTTCGGGGTGGAGCTGCTGACGCTGGGCATCTACCTGCCCATGCTGGTGGTGGAGCCCCTGCTCATCTACCGCTACGGCCGGGTCCAGGAGACCCTGCGCAAGGCCGTCTCCAAGGGCCTGCGGGTGACGGTGGGGTATGTGGCGGTGCTGCTCCTGGTGGGCTGCATCCGGGAATGGCTGGCCACCGGCGCCGTCTTTGGGATGCCGGTGACGGCCAACACCATCCTGATGCCCCTGGCCTCCATGCCGGCGGGCGGCTTCATCCTGCTGGGGGTCATCAGCGCCGTCTGGCGGGCCCTGGCGGCCCGGTACCGGGCTTTTCTGACCAACGAGGCCCAGAACCAGGTCATCGTCAATCGACAGAAGGAGGCGAGGGGTAAACCGTGAGCTTAGCAGTCCTTTCCGCCCAGCCGGCCACCGTGGCCGAGACCCTGACCGTCTTTTTCGGCTATGCGCTGCTGGCCGTCTTTGCCCAAAACGCCATCTTTACCCGGGCGCTGGGCGTTTCCCGTCTGGTGCAGCTGGTGGGCGACGCCCGGACCAACAGCCTGCTGTTCGGCCTGCTGCAGTGCGTCACCCAGCTGCTGCTGGCCCCGGTGGCCTGGTATGCGGGCAACGCGGCCGCATCCTGGGGGCTGGGGCCCGCGGCCCGGCCGCTGGTCTATCTGGGCTGCATCGCGGCGGTCAGCGCCGCGGAGATGGCCCTGCTGCACCTGATCAAGCTGCCCTGGCAGCGGCAGCTGCTGCGCATCCTGCCGCTGGCGGCCCTCAACAGCTGTGTGCTGGGCACATTGCTGCTGGGCCGCACCCAGAGCTTTACCCTGACCCAGTCGCTGGGCTTCGGCCTGGGCAGCGGCGTCGGCTATCTGCTGGCGGTGCTGCTGGTGACCGAAGCGCAGAACCGGCTGCGCAGTCAGGCCATCCCGGCGGCGTTCCGGGGGATGCCCATCACCCTGATCTACATCGGGGTGCTGGCGCTGGCGATCTATGGCTTTACAGGGCACACGGTGATCCTGTAAGCCCCTGTAAAAAACGACGGAAGGTGGGGGAACCATGCCGAGAAGAAGGCGGAACAAAAAGGTCAAGCGGTACCACCGCAGCTTTTACAGCCGCGGGATGAAGATCAAAAAAACCCTGGGCATCCTGCTGCTGGCGGCGGTGGTGCTGGGGGCTGCCTGGCTGGCCGCCCCCTATGTGCTGGACTGGGCCACCCACACCTGGTATACGGTGGTGCGGGACCGCGACCTGTCCGGCAGCTCTTCCGCTGCGGCATCGGCGCCGTCGGAGGCGGAGCGCGCGCCTGCGTCCAGCGCGGGCAGCAGCAGCGCGGTGTCCCGGCCGGCGTCCCAGGCGGCTTCGCCGGCAGCCTCCTCCCAGCCGGAGCCGGTGTCCGGCACCGCCATCCGGGAGGGCAGCTGGGCCACCGTGAGCCTGTCGGCCCTCGGGGATGCGGCGGCGATCCGTACCCAGGCCCGGGCCCTGGCCGAGCAGGGGGTCACCTACGCCCTGATCCCCTTCAAGGACGCCAGCGGGTACATCTACTACGCCTCGGCGGTGCCGGCGGCCTCCCGCAGCGTGGCGGCCACGGTGGTGGATCCGGCCCTCATCGCCTCGATCTTCAAGGAAGAAGGGCTGGTGCCGGTGGCCGGGGTGGCCGCCTTCCAGGACCCCGTGGCCTCCTACACCGACCGCAGCATGGCCATCCAGTACGCCGGGGAGGGCGGCTATCTCTGGCTGGATGCCGCCAACGCGGCGGCCGGAGGCAAAGCCTGGCTCAACCCCTACGCGGCCTCGGCCAACGCCTTCATCGGCGACCTGATCGAAGAGCTGTACAACTGCGGGTTTGAACAGGTCTGCCTCTCGGCGGTCCAGTTTCCGCCCAGCGCCTCCTCCAGCCAGGACTTTGGCCAGACGGGGGGCCTGAGCCGGGACGCCCAGCTGGCGGCGGACATCGCCGCCTGGGACGCGCGCTTTGCGGGCCGCGTCACCCTCTGGTACGAATACCCCCTGGCCAGCTGCACCGGGGTCAGCACGGCGCTGGGGGCGCTGCCCGCCCAGCTGGGGGTGCACAATCTGGTCATCAGCCTGCCCGCCGGCGAGACCCAGGACCCGGCCGCCCTGGCCGAAACGGCGGCCCGGATGAAAGAGCTGGGCGCCGCCTGGGTCGTTGTGCGGGACAGCGAGAGCGGCCGCTTCTACTGACCGCGGCCCCGTCCCTTTTGGCTTTTGTGTGAGAGTGAGGAACTGAAGATGGAAAACACATCCTGCTTTATGCCGGCCCACATCCTGCTGCCCGACGCCTCCGTCCCTCTGGAGCAGTGGGGCTGCATCGCCTGCGACCAGTTTACCAGCGACCGCGCCTATTGGGAGCGGGCTGCCGCCGCGACGGCGGGCGGGCCCAGCGCCCTGGATCTGATCCTGCCCGAGGTCTACCTGAACGACGGCGATCTGGCCGCCCGGGTGGATACCATCCATCAAAAGATGGAAACCTATGACCGGGAGGTCCTGACCCGGGCGGTGGACGGCTACGTCTACGTCGAGCGCACCCTGCAGAGCGGCCGGGTCCGCCAGGGGCTGGTGGGCCGGGTGGATCTGGAGGCTTACAATTACCACCGGGGCAGCCTGTCGCCCATCCGCCCCAGCGAGAACACGGTGGAAGAGCGGATCCCGCCCCGGATGGCGGTGCGCCGGGGGGCCAGGCTGGAAACGCCCCATGTGATGATGCTGGCCGACGACCCCGACGGCACCCTGATCGAGCCCATCGGCGCCCAAAAGGCAAAGCTGCGCCCCCTCTACGAGGGCGAGCTGATGCTGGGCGGCGGCCATGTGGCCGGCTGGGCGGTGGAGGACCCCGCCCTGCTGGCCCGGATCGAGGCGGCCATGACGGCGCTGGGCAGCGCCGCCACCTTCCGGGCACGCTACCCCGGCGCGCCCAACAAGCGCCCCCTGGCCCTGGCGGTGGGGGACGGCAACCACTCTCTCGCCACCGCCAAAGCCTATTGGGAGGAGCTGAAACCCACCCTTTCCCCCGAGCAGCGGGCAAATCATCCCGCCCGCTGGTGCCTGGCGGAGGTGTGCAACGTCCGGTCCGACGCGGTGGAGATCGAGCCCATCCACCGGGTGCTGTTCAACACCAGCTACGAGACGGTGCTGCTCAACCTGGTGACCTGGAGCGACGAGAACATGGCCGGGGTCCGCTTTGGGGACGAATACGAGCAGAAAATGCAGCTGATCGGCGTGCAGGAAGAATGCACCCTCAGCTTTGAAAACCCCACCGCGCCCCTGGGCGTAGGGACGGTGGATGAATTTGTGGAATATTTCCTGGAGAACCATCCGGAGGCCCGGGTGGACTATGTCCACGACGAGGCCGCGGTGCGGGCGTTCAGCGCAGAAAAAGGCGCAGTGGGCCTGCTGCTGCCCCCTTTGCAGAAGAGCGACCTCTTCCGGGGGGTGGTGCTGGGCGGCGTGCTGCCCCGCAAGACCTTCAGCATGGGCCACGCCGAAGAAAAGCGGTACTACATCGAGTGCCGCCGCATCGCGGAGCAAGGTTCTCCCCGTTGACCCATTTTTCCAAGGAGCAGAATGACATTTCAAGAACTGAATCTATCCAAACCGATCCTGCGGGCGGTGGCCCGAGCGGGCTATGAAAAGCCGTCTCCCATCCAGGCGGGGGCCATCCCGCCGGTGCTGAAGGGCCAGGATCTGATGGGCTGCGCCCAGACGGGCACCGGCAAGACGGCGGCGTTCGCCCTGCCCATCCTGGACCTGCTGAGCGCCCGTCAGCCCAAAAAGCCGGGGGCGGTCCGTGCCCTGGTCCTGACCCCCACCCGGGAGCTGGCCCTCCAGATCGGGGAGAGCTTTGCGCAGTACGGCCAGTATCTGAAGCTGCGCTCGGCCGTCATCTTCGGCGGGGTGGGCCAGGCCCCCCAGGTGGAAAAACTCCGCCAGGGGGTGGACATCCTGGTGGCCTGCCCCGGCCGCCTCAACGACCTGATCGGGCAGGGCTATGTGGACCTGTCCGGGGTGGAGATCTTTGTCCTGGACGAGGCCGACCGGATGCTGGACATGGGCTTTGTCCACGACGTCAAGCGGGTCATCGCCAAGCTGCCGGTGCGGCGGCAGACCCTGATGTTCAGCGCGACCATGCCCGCCGAGATCGAGCAGCTGGCCGCCGGCATCCTGCGGGACCCGGCCTTCGTCAAGGTGGACCCGGTGTCCAGCACAGTGGACCGCATCGCCCAAAGCCTCTATTACGTCTCCAAGACGGACAAGCGCAAGCTGCTGCCCTGGCTGATCCAGAACCTGCAGCCGCCCGTCCACAACGCCCTGGTTTTCAGCCGCACCAAACACGGGGCCGACCGGATCGCCCGGGATCTGGTCAAGCAGGGCATCCCGGCGGCGGCCATCCACGGCAACAAGAGCCAGAGCGCCCGGGTGGCGGCCCTGGAGGAGGAGGACTTCGCCCGGAAGGCGGAGCGGTACGACGGCGCCGGGGACGTGCTGCTGGTGGAGGGGGACATGTCCTCCGACTCCGTGCGGCGGCTGTGCGACGCGGTCCAGGCCCGGTGCGGCGGCCGCTGCGCCGTCTTCGCCGGGGCGGACGGGTCCTACAAGTACGCCATCGGCCAGCCCGGCGGCGACCTGCGGGCCCTGGTCAAGGAGCTGAACGCCGCCCTCTCCGGGCGGGGCGGCGGTAAGCCCGCCTTCGTCCAGGGCAGCGTCCAGGCGGGGGAGGAGGCCATCCGGGCCTTCTTCGCCGGAAAGTGACCGCCCCACATACCCCTTCCAGACTGAGAGAAAAGAGACATACACCATGAAATACCTGCGTCAGGCCCTGATCCTCACGGCCATCACCTTCGCCGGGGAGCTGATCCACTACCTGCTCCCCCTCCCCGTCCCCGCCAGCATCTACGGGCTGGTGATCCTCTTCGCCCTGCTGAAAAGCGGGCTTCTGCCCCTGGAGCAGATCCAGGACGTTGGGGGCCTGCTCCTGGAGCTGATGCCCCTGCTGCTGGTCCCCGCCTCCGTCAGCTTCATCACCGCCCTGGACACCATCCAGGCCATGGTCCTGCCGGTGCTCATCATGGGCTTTGTGGGCACGGTGGTGGTGATGGTGGTGACGGGCCGGGTCACCCAGTGGATGGAACACCGGCGGAAGGGGGCGGCGAACCGTGGGTGAGTTTCTGTTGGAGTCCCAGTTCTTCGGCCTGTTTCTGTCCCTGGCCTTCTTCCAGCTGGCCAGGTGGCTGAACCGCAAGGCCGGGCGGGAGGTCATAAGCCCCCTCCTCTTCGCCACGCTGCTGTGCATCGCGGTGCTGCTGGTGTTCGACATCGACTTTGAGGTCTACAACCGGGGCGCACAGTACCTGGACGTGCTGCTGACCCCGGCCACCATCTGCCTGGCCATTCCCCTGTACCGGCAGTACGAGCTGCTGCGGCGGAACGCCGTGGCGGTGCTGGCCGGGTCCGTGGCGGGGGTGGCGGCCCACATGGCCGGGTGCCTGCTGATGCTGGCGGTATTCCGCCTGGAGGCCGCGGAGTTCATCACCCTGCTGCCCAAGTCCATCACCACCGCCATCGGCAAGAGCCTCAGCGCCGAGCTGGGGGGCTACCCCGCCATCACCATGGCCGCCATCATGATCACCGGCCTGTTCGGCGCGGCCATCGCCCCGGCCCTGCTGCGGCTGTTCCGGGTCCGGGACCCCCTGGCCCAGGGGCTGGCCATCGGCACCGCCTCCCACGCCGCCGGCACCTCCACCGCCGTGCAGATGGGGGAGGTCCAGGGGGCGGCCAGCAGTCTGGCCATCGTGGTCACAGGACTGCTGACGGTGGTGGCCGCGCCGCTGCTGGCGGGGCTTGTATAGTTTTTTCGGGGGCTCCGCCCCCGTGCCCCGAGCTTTGATGGCGCTGTGCCAATGCATCTGGCCGATGCAGGGCTGATTTCCGTATCGCGGGGTGGGTGAGAGAGAAGTATTTTTCTTCCCCGGTTATTGCTATTCTGTTCGATAGCTCCCGGGCCTTCCCGGCCCGGACCCGGGTCACTTTTTGCTCGTGCAAAAAGTAA
>OVXI01000367.1_pt1 | contig 10792 bp, 7 predicted proteins | sample 1732031 | NCBI WGS metagenome assembly OVXI01 (sample SAMEA4545821, study PRJEB24839) | metagenome | biome: chicken; feature: ceca content | place: Italy | collected 2013-05 | reverse complement strand
ATGCCACATAGATTGGGATGTCACCGATGATCTTCACGCCCTGTTCATTGGCATACGCATGGAGTCTTTTCCACTGTCTGTCGAACTGGTACTGCTGGAATTTGTAGAACTCGATCTCTCTGGCAAGCTCTCTGCGTGCCGCCTCAAGCGCCGCCTCATCTCTGTTTTTCAGCGGCTCCTCCCATTCGATCCAGCTTACGCCGTCATTCTTGTCTTTGATCGCCATGTAAAGGCTGTAGTCCTCAAGCCAGAAGGCATTTTCTCTTACAAATGACTCATACTCTCTGTTTTTCCCGAATCGGTCAAACGCTCTTCCCAGCGCCTTAAATCTGGACCGGTATATTTTCTCATAATCAATGCAGTCATCTTCATTTCCAAAATCATATCCCCTGCACTCATCCTCAGTAAGAAGTCCCTCCTGAATGAGGGTGCGCAGATCGATATAGTACGGATTCCCTGCATATGTGGAGAAAGACTGGTAAGGAGAATCCCCGTAACCGGTCGGCCCGAGCGGAAGGATCTGCCAGTAACTCTGCCCCGCCTTTTTCAGCATATCTACAAACTCATAGGCTTCTTTTGAAAAACATCCGATCCCGTACTCTGACGGCAGGGAAAATACAGGTAATAAGATTCCGCTTGCTCTTTTCATTTTTCTTTCTCCTTGTTTTTAATTGCACTTTAGTGAGCGCACACGGTCACTGTACGCTCACTGTTATTCTAACATATTTTATTTTACAGATGCCATACATCCTCGTTATATTCTTCAATCGTTCTGTCAGATGAGAAGAATCCCGCTTTCGCGATATTCACGAGCATCATCTTCGCCCATGTTTCTCTGTCAGCGTACGCCTTAAGCGCTTTCTCCTTTGTCTCCTTGTAGGAATCAAAGTCAAGCAGCGTCATGAACCAGTCCTTATTGATGAGCTCATTTTTCAGCCTTGTCAGATTTTCCTCACATCCGATCTCAAGCATCTCATCGCTTGTGATGAAATCGATCGCCGCCTTGATCGCCGGATTGTTCTCATAGTAATCTCTTGCTACATAATCCGCCTTCGCGTAGTGCTCGATAACATCGTCACTGGATGCGCCGAACACGAAGATGTTGTCATCGCCCACTGCCTCATGGATCTCCACATTTGCGCCGTCCATGGTGCCCAGCGTCACGGCGCCGTTCATCATGAACTTCATGTTGCCCGTGCCGCTGGCCTCCTTGCCGGCGGTGGAGATCTGCTGGCTGACCTCGCTGGCGGGCATGAGCACCTCCGCCATGGACACACGGTAGTTCTCCAGGAAGAACACCTGCAGCCGGTCCTTGCACACCGGGTCGCTGTTGATCTGGTTGGCCATGGAGTTGATCAGGCGGATGATCCGCTTGGCCACGGCGTAGCCCGGGGCGGCCTTGGCGCCGAAGAGGAAGGTGTGGGGCCGCATGTCCATGTTGGGGTTGTCCCGGAGCTGGAGGTAGAGGTGGATGATGTGCATGGCGTTGAGCAGCTGCCGCTTGTACTCGTGGAGCCGCTTCACCTGGACGTCGAAGATGGCGTCGGTGTTGAGGATCACACCCTGGTTTTTCTTTGCCCACTTGGCGAAGGTGAGCTTGTTGGCGTGCTTGATCTGCTCCAGGCGCAGCAGGACCTCCTTGTCGTCGGCATAGGCGTCCAGCTTGGGCAGGGCCTGGCCGGGGCGGAGGAGGTACTCGTCGCCGTCGCACAGGTCCCGGATCAGCTTGTCCAGACCGGGGTTGATCTCCGCCAGCCACCGGCGGTGGTCGATGCCGTTGGTGACGTTTTTGAACTTCTCCGGCTCCATGCCGTAGGCCTCTTTGAACACGTCGTGGCGGAGGATGTCGCTGTGGAGGGCGCTGACGCCGTTGACGGCCATGCCGCCGGCGATGCACAGGTTGGCCATGCGCACCTCGCCGCCCCAGATGACGGCCATGTTCCGCACCTTGGCCTCGTCGTGGTAGAAGGCCTCCACCTTGGCCTGCCAGCGGCGGGCGATCTCGCAGAGGATCTGCCAGATCCGGGGCAGCAGGGACTGCATCAGCTCCTGGGGCCAGCGCTCCAGGGCCTCGGCCAGCACGGTGTGGTTGGTGTAGGCCACGGAGTTGACGGTGATGTGCCAGGCGGTGTCCCAGTCCAGGCCCGCGTCGTCCATGAGGATGCGCATGAGCTCGGGGATCACCAGGGCGGGGTGGGTGTCGTTGATCTGGATGACGTTCTTCTCGTGGAAGTTGGTCAGGGTGCCGTAGGTCTGGATGTGCCGGCGGACGATGGACTGGACCGTGGCGGAGACGAAGAAGTACTGCTGCTTCAGGCGCAGGCTCTTGCCCTCCCGGTGGTTGTCCTCGGGGTAGAGGACCTTGGCGATGACCTCCGCCATGGCCTCCTCCTCGCTGGCCTTCAGATACTCGCCCTGGCTGAACAGGCTCATGTCGATGGGGCTGGGGCTCTTGGCGTCCCACAGCCGCAGGGTGTTGGTGTGCTTGGTGTCGTAGCCGGCGATGGACATGTCGCAGGGGATGGCCAGCACCCGGGTGTACCCCTCGTTGACGATGTGCAGGTAGTCGTCGGCCCAGAACTCCCGGAGGGTTCCGCCAAAGTGGACCTCCTCCACCTCGTCGGGCCTGGGGATGATCCAGGCGTCGCCCTGGTCCTTCCAGTTGTCGGGCAGCTCCACCTGCTGGCCGTCCACGATCTTCTGCCGGAACAGGCCCAGCTCGTAGCAGATGGAGTAGCCGCAGGCGGGGATCTCCAGGGTGGTCAGGCTGTCCAGGTAGCAGGCGGCCAGGCGGCCCAGGCCGCCGTTGCCCAGCCCCGCGTCGGGCTCCATGTCGAAAATGTGGGAGGGCTTGAACCCCAGGTCCTCCAGGGCTTCCCGCATGGGCTGGAGCACCCCCAGGTTGTAGGCGTTCTTCATCAGGCTCCGGCCCATCAGGAACTCCAGGGACATATAGTGGACCTGCCGCAGCTTCTCCTTGCGGACCTTGCTGCGGGTCTCCACCGCGTTGGCGCTCATCCGGTCCCGCAGCACCATGGCGCAGGCCTTCATCACGTTTGCCTCGGTGGCTTCCTCCACGGTGCAGCCGAAGTTCAGGCGCAGCTTGTCGCAGATGGCCTGCTTCATGGACTCCTTGGTGTAGTTTTCCATATGGCGTTATTCTCCTCGTTTTTGATGCAGGATAAAGCGGGGGCGCATCCAGAAGACACACCCCCGCCGGGCTCTTCATGCCGCGGCCGCTATGAGCGGATCGACTGATAGATCTCGTTGTAGGACTGGGCGCTGCGGCTCCAGCTGAAGTCCTCCGTCATTCCGGTCTTCCGCAGGCCCTTGAAGGCGCTGGGGTTGTTGTAATACAGGTCCACCGCCTGCCGGATGACGTAGAGCATGTCGCCGCTGTTGTAGTCGGCGAAGGTGAAGCCGTTGCCCGCGCCGCACCAGGCCTCGTAGGGGTGGACGGTGTCCTTCAGCCCGCCGGTCTCCCGGACGATGGGCACGGTGCCGTAGCGCATGGCGATCATCTGGGCCAGGCCGCAGGGCTCGCTCTTGGAGGGCATGAGCAGTAGGTCCGCACCGCCGTAGATCTGCATGGCCAGCTTCTCGTTATAGCCCCGGTACAGGGCCATCCGGCCGGGGTAGTGGCCCAGCTTCTCCTCAAAGAACTGCTCGTAGTTCCAATCTCCGCTGCCCAGCACCACGAACTGGCAGTTGAGGTCCATGATCTGGTCGAACACCCGGCACACCAGGTCCAGGCCCTTGTGGCTGACCAGGCGGCTGATGATGGCGATGATGGGGACGTTGGGGTCCTCATTCAGGTGCAGCTGCCGCTGGAGCTTGGCCTTGCACTTTGCCTTGCCGGCCATGCGGGAGACGCTGTAGTGGTCCTCCAGCGCCGGGTCCGCGGCGGGGTCGTAGCGGACCATGTCGATGCCGTTGAGCACGCCGTGGAGCTTGGCGGCGTTGCGCTGCATGACGCTCTCCATGCCGTGGGCGAAGAAGGCGTAGCGCAGCTCCTGGGCGTAGGTGGGGCTCACCGCGGTGATGGCGTCGCAGGTCATCAGCGCGCCCTTGAGCAGGTTCACATCCCCGTCCATGGCGATGGTCCCGTCGGCGAACCAGCCCGGGGCCAGGCCGAACAGGTCCTCCAGGGTCTCCTTGCCGTAGCGGCCCTGGTACTCGATGTTGTGGACAGTGAAGACGGTCTTGATCCCACGGACCTCCGGCCAGCGTACGCACTCGTCCTTCAGGTAGATGGGCACCAGGGCGGTCTGCCAGTCGTTGCAGTGGATGATCTCCGGCATAAAGGCCAGAGCGGGGAGCAGGGAGATGACGGCGCGGGAGAAGAAGCCGAAGCGCTCCCCGTCGTCGTAGTGGCCGTACAGGGCCTCCCGCTTGAAGTAGTACTCATTGTCCACGAAGTACCAGATCACGCCGTCCTTGTCCAGGCGGAACAGGCCGCAGTAGACCCGCCGCCAGCCCAGGGGGACCTCGATGTTGCACACGAAGGACATCTGATCCTTCCAGCCCTCCGCCACCTTCTGGTACAGCGGCAGGATGACCGCCACCTCGTTTCCGGCCTGGACCAGCGCCTGGGGCAGGCTGCCGGCCACATCGGCCAGTCCCCCGGTCTTACAGAAGGGAACGGCCTCGGACGCGGCGAACAGGACTTTCATAGGAAGACCTCCTTTATGATATACAGTATACCCTAAAAGGGTAAAAAAGTAAAGTTTTTTGGTGGAAATTCCATCAAAACGAAAAGAAATTGTGCAAAATGTTAAAACTAACAGCCCGGTATGCCGCCGCGGTTCTTACACCTTGCTGTTCTTGGCGATGGCCAGGGGGTACTGCTCGTGGCCCATGAGGGTCCGGGCCTCCTTGATGACCACGTTCTTGTCGGCGATGACGTGGTGGAGCACCGCGTCCCGGCCCACGGAGACGTCCTGCATCAGAATGCAGTTTTTCACCTCGGCCCCCCGGGCGATGGATACGCCCCGGAAGAGGATGCAGTTCTCCACGGTGCCCTCAATGGTGCACCCGTCGGCCACAAGGCAGTTGACGCAGGAGCCGTCGGGGTCGATGTAGGTGGAGGCGTCGTTGCGCTCCTTGGTGAGAATGGGCCGCTGGGGCTGGAACACCTCCCGGCGGATGGAGGAGTCCAGCAGCTCCAGGCTGCGGTCATAGTACTCCTTCAGGCTGCGGATCTGCGCGGCGTACCCGTCCCAGACATAGCTGCCGATGTACAGAGAGTCCACCTTCCCCTGGAGCACCGCGCTGCGGAAGTTGAAAAGGTTGTGGCTGACGCACTCGTCCACCAGCTGCAGCAGCAGCTCCTTGGACAGGATGTAGATCTCCAGAGAGCGGTGGCAGCCGGCGGGGGTGCGGACGGCGGTGAGGGTCTCCACCACCCGGCCGGCGTCGTCCAGACGGAAGTAGGTGGCGTCCTCGGGGGTGTCCAGGCTGCTGGTGCATACGGCGGTGATGTCCGCGCCGGAGCTGAGGTGGTTCTGGTAGACATCCTGGAGAGGGATGTTGATGATCAGGTCGCTGTCGGCCAGGACCACGTGGGACTGGCGGATGCCCTCCAGGTAGGAGCGCACCCCGGCCAGGGCCTCCATCTTGCCCCGGAACTCCCGGACGACGCCGGACTGCTCATAGGAGAAGGGGGGCAGCAGCTTCAGCCCGCCGTGCATCCGGCTCAGATCCCAGTCCTTGCCGGAGCCCAGGTGGTCCAGCAGGCTCTGGTACCGACCGTGGAGCACCACGCCCACGTCGGTGATCCCGGCGTTGACCATGCTGCTGAGGATGAAGTCGATGATGCGGTAGCGCCCCGCGAAGGGGACGGAAGCGGGCATCCGGTTGGCGGTCAGATCCCGCAGATTGTTGTGCTTCTCGTGGGAGAAGATGATTCCGTGCAGGCCTTTCATCTGCGCACCTCCTTGTGATCACGGTTGAGCATGGTGTGGGGGGGGACGACCTCGTTTTCCCCGATGACGGCGCCGGGGCCCAGGACGGTGATGCCCCAGGTGTCCGGGTCGCAGCTCTCAGGGGTTCCGCCCACCTTGGCGCCGGCGTCCACCTGGCAGTTCTCGCCCACGATGGCGTAGTGGACCACGGCGCCGCTCTTGACGGTGACGCCGGGCATCAGCACCGAGTAGAGGACCTCAGCCCCCTCCTCGATGCGCACGCTGTGGCTGAGCACGGAGTTCTTCACCGTGCCGTCCACCTCGCAGCCCTGGGTGAGGACGCTGTGTTCCACCAGGGCGTCCTTGCCGATGAAGGCCGGGGGCTCGGCGGGGAGCCGGGCGTAGATGGGCCAGCTGTTCTCCAGCAGGTCCAGATTGTCCCGGGAGAGCATATCCATGTTGGCGTCCCACAGGCTCTCCAGGGTGCCCACGTCCTTCCAGTACCCGTCGAAGCGGTAGGCGATCATCTTCTCCCCGGCGGCCAGCATGTTGGGGATGATGTTCTTGCCGAAGTCGTTGCTGGAGCTGGTGTCCGCCTCGTCCCGGATCAGGTACTCCCGCAGCTTCTTCCAGGTGAAGACGTAGATGCCCATGGAGGCCAGGTTGCTCTTGGGCTCCTTGGGCTTCTCCTGGAACTCCACGATGTTGTCGTTCTCGTCCACAGCCATGATGCCGAACCGGGAGGCCTCGTCCCAGGGCACCTCCAGTACGGAGATGGTGCAGGCCGCGCCGGCGGCCTTGTGGGCGTCCACCATCTTGCTGTAGTTCATCTTGTAAATGTGGTCGCCGGAGAGGATCACCACATAGTCCGGGTCGTACATGTCCACGAAGCCGATGTTCTGGTAGATGGCGTTGGCGGTGCCCTTGTACCAGCTGCCCTTCTCACCCTCCTGCATGTAGGGGGGCAGGATGTGAACGCCGCCGTCCATCCGGTCCAGATCCCAGGGCTTGCCGCTGCCGATATAGCTGTTCAAGTCCAGAGGCTTGTATTGGGTCAGCACGCCCACCGTGTCGATCCCCGCGTTGGTGCAGTTGGAGAGGGGAAAGTCGATGATGCGGTACTTCCCGCCGAAGGGGACGGCGGGCTTGGCCACGTCGCTGGTCAGCACGTAGAGACGGCTGCCCTGCCCGCCGGCCAGGAGCATTGCGATACACTCTTTTTTCATCGTTGTCTCATCCTCGTTTCTCTCAGTCTTTCTATCGGCCCGGATGCCCGGGCGATCAGTCTGTCATTTCGCGGGGGCGGGTTTCTTCCTGGGCTTTTTTACCGGGGCCTTGGCGGGCTCGTCCGCTCCCTTGGCCTTTCCGGCGCCGGCGGACTTGACCTTGACGGCCTTCTTCTCCGGCTTCTCCGCGGCGGCGGCCTCCTTGGCCTTCTTCCGGGGCTTGGGCTTGGCCCGCATCTTGCCCTGGCCCTTGAGGAACACGGCGCCGAAGGGCGGGATGCGGATGGCCACGGAGGACTCCATGCCGTGGGACTCCTTCCAGGAGACCTTGCAGGGAGCGGCGTTCACCGCGCCGCTGCCGCCGTACTCCGGCCGGTCGGAGTTGAAGATCTCCACATATTCCCGCACCGGCGGGCAGCCGAAGCGGTAGTCCTCATAGGTGTTGGGGCTGAAGTTGATGGCGCAGACCAGCTCGTTGCCGGTTTTGTCCCGGCGGAGGAAGACCACCACGTTGTTGTGGTTGTCGTCGCTGACCAGCCACTGGAAGCCCTCCCAGTCGAAGTCGATCTCCCACAGGGGGGACTGCTCCAGGTAGAAGCGGTTGATGTCCTTGATATACTGGTGGAGCTGGCGGTTGGGCTCCTGCTCCAGCAGCTCCCAGTCCAGACTCTTGTCGAAGGCCCACTCCTTCTCCGTGCCCAGCTCCACGCCCATGAAGCTCAGCTTCTTGCCCGGGTGGGCCAGGGTGTAGGCGTAGAAGCCCCGGACGCCGGCGAATTTCTGCCACATGTCCCCGGGCATCTTGCCCAGGACGGAGCCCTTCATGTGGACCACCTCGTCGTGGCTCAGGGGCAGGATATAGTTCTCCGAGAAGGCGTAGAACATGGAGAAGGTGATGTCCTTGTGGTTGCCCTGGCGGAACCAGGGGTCCATCTTCAGGTAGTGGCACATGTCGTTCATCCAGCCCATGTTCCACTTCAGGTTGAAGCCCAGGCCTCCCACCTCGGCGGGCTTGGTCACCAGGGGCCAGGCGGTGGACTCCTCGGCCACCATCAGGGCGTCGGGGTTGACGGTAAAGGCGGTCTTGTTCATCTCCCGCAGGAAGTCGATGGCCTCCAGGTGCTCCTTGCCGCCGTACTTGTTGGCCACCCACTGGCCGTCGGGCCGGTCGTAGTCCAGGTACAGCATGGAGGCCACCGCGTCCACCCGGATGCCGTCGATGTGGTACTCCTTCAGCCAGAAGGCCACGGAGGAGAGGAGGAAGCTCTTCACCTCCGGCCGGGCGTAGTCGAACACCCGGGTGCCCCAGGCGGCGTGCTCGCCCTTGCGCAGGTCCTCGTACTCATAGCACCGGGTGCCGTCGAACTCGTACAGGCCGTGCTCGTCCTTGCAGAAGTGGGCGGGGACCCAGTCGAGGATGATGCCGATGCCCTGCTGATGCATATAGTCCACGAAGAACATGAAGTCCTCGGGGGTGCCGTAGCGGGAGGTGGGTGCGAAGTAGCCGGTGCACTGGTAGCCCCAGCTGTCGTCCAGGGGGTACTCGGTGATGGGCAGCAGCTCGACATAATTGAAGCCAAGCTCCTTGACATAGGGGGCCAGCTGCCGGGCCAGATCCCGGTAGTCGATGAAATCCCCGTTCTCCCGGCGGCGCCAGGAGCCCAGGTGGACCTCATAGATATTTAGGGGCGCGCTGTAGACCTGGTGGCTGTGGCGGTGCTCCAGCCAGGCGCCGTCTCCCCACTGGTAGCCGTCGATGGTGTAGAGCTTGCTGGAGGTGCCGGGGCGGGTCTCCGCGTGGAAGGCGTAGGGGTCGGCCTTGTAGCGCAGGACCCCGTCGGCGCCGGTGACGGCGAACTTGTAGGCGTCGTAGGGCTGACCGCCGGGGAGAAAGCACTCCCAGATGCCGTTGGTGATCTTCTCCATGGGGTGGGCGTTCACATCCCAGAAATTGAAATCACCCACTACGGAGACGGCCAAGGCCCGCGGCGCCCATACGCGGAACATATAGCCTGATACTCCGTCGCGGGTGGTTGCGTGGGCGCCCATAAACTCGTAGGCGCTGATGGCAGTTCCCTCGTGGAAGAGGTACGTATTCAGTTGATCTGCGTCTCTGTAGGGCATTGCTGGAACCTCCGTTTTACGCCGCGCCGCTGGGACGGAGCGGCAATTATTGGAATTATTATACCCCACCTGTCCACCCACCGTCAAGGCGAGAAAAGATACTTTCTCAACAGCAAAAGCCACAAAAAAACCTGTCGAATCAAGTAGCCTTTGACAAAATTTCATGGGCGGAAGGAAAAATCTCTGTGCAATTCCGACAGGACCAGCAAATTTCTCCATTTTTTAATGAGGCATACCCCTGGAAAACCGGAGTTGAGGTGCTGAGGGTGACAGAAAAGTTCATTTATAGAAAAGGGTTTACTTTCGCGGGATGAAGTGTTAAAATATGAAAAGATGTCACCCCGTGGACGCCTTATGGAGGAAATTTTATGGCAAGGATCGCCCAAAAGGAGAAGAGCGACGGCCTGTATAAGGCCATTCTGACCCTGCGGACAGAGGAGGAGGTCTACAATTTTTTCCAGGACCTGTGCACCGTCACAGAGCTGCGGGCCATGGAGCAGCGCTTTGACGTGGCCGTCCTCCTCAACCAGGGCATGATTTACAACGACATTCTGGAGCGGACCGGGGCCTCCAGCGCCACCATCAGCCGGGTCAACCGCTCCCTGGCCTTCGACCACGGAGGTTACCGGACCTACTTCGACCGCGCCGCCAAAAGCGGGAAGGAGGACAAATGACCGCCTACGGCCCCCTGGCGGCGGTCTATGACCGGCTCACAGGGGATGTGGGCTATGAGCGCCGGGCGGACTACATCCAGCGGCTGTTCGGCAAGAGCCGGATTCCGGTCCATACCGTCCTGGACCTGGCCTGCGGCACCGGGACCATGACCGCCATCCTGACGGAGCGGGGCTATGAGCTCATCGCCGTGGACGCCAGCCCCGACATGCTGGCCCAGGCCCGGGAGAAGGCGGCGGAGGTGCCCGGCGAGCCGCCGGTGTTTCTCAACCAGGACATGCCGAAGCTGGACCTCTACGGCACGGTGGACGCCGCCATCTGCTGCCTGGACAGCCTCAACTACCTCACCAGCCCAAAGGACGTGCAGCGGACCTTCCAGCGGCTGCACCTGTTCATCGCCCCCGGCGGCCTCCTGGTGTTCGACGTCAGCAGCGCCGCCAAGCTCCGGGCTCTGGACGGACAGGTGTTTCTGGACGAGACGGAGGACGTCTACTGCGTATGGCGGGCGGAGTTTGAGAAGCGGAGCCAGACCTGCGGCTACTGGATGGATATTTTCACCCGCCGCCCCGACGGCGCCTGGGACCGGGACTTTGAGGAGCACCGCCAGCGGGCCTACGAGGTGGAGGACCTGCGCGGCTGGCTGATGGAGGCGGGGTTCACCCACGTGCGGACCTACGGGGACTGCCGTATGGCGGCGCCCCGGGAGAATGAGCAGAGGATCTATTTTACGGCCATACGGGGGAAGTAGGGTTTATCGCGGAGGGGGGCGCTCTGTTGCCCGGTAGCTTATGGGGGTTCCACCCCCACACCCCGGCCTACTTTTCCCTCGCCGGAAAAGTAGGCAATACCCATCCTGGGCACTTAAGG